>VTLG01004010.1_pt1 | contig 50313 bp, 72 predicted proteins | sample 4694571 | NCBI WGS metagenome assembly VTLG01 (sample SAMN12604809, study PRJNA352737) | marine metagenome | biome: ENVO:00000447; feature: ENVO:00000209|ENVO:00000569|ENVO:01000036; material: ENVO:00002151; isolation source: viral sequences binned using virsorter ... | reverse complement strand
TGTGACCTGAGATAGTCCCGTGTAAATAGGAACCAGTCGTCTTCGTTCCAGAAGTAAGTTGATATATAGTCTCCAACTTCATGCTCTTTCATGTGCTATTCTCCTTATCTGTAAAATATTTGTAAGGACTTGACTTAGGGGTATATTCGGGGTAATGACAAAACCGAATGTGTCCCTATTGGCGTTTGTTCGCTGCCTGTCTTGTTCTATCCCCCGATATAGTAGAGACAGAGCAATCAAGCCCTTACTTGGTCTTTAGAACGGTAGGTCGTCGTCCATCTGTTTGGCTTTACCGTCGCCCCATACAGATATCAATATTCCGTCTGCTGCAGTTCTGAGTTTGCCATCGTATTCGTAGTTTCTGTGTTTGACTTTAATCATTACAGGTACTCCGTAGATGTCGTCCTTAGTAACCAAGGGCAGGGAATATGCAACCTTTCCTGTGTTTTCGTCTTTGACTTCCTGCGGTGTAACATTTACCATGTCCAGAAAATCTTTGTATGCTCGATTGCCTGATGTGGCAGTTCTGTTTGATTCTCCGGGAGTTCCACCACCGTAACGAAATATTCCGTTACTATTTACAGTCCTACCTTGATGCTCTTCAGCCTCATCTGCTATTTGGTAGACAGGCTTGAAAATCATACAGGCATTTCCTGTGCTTCTTATCTTGGTGTTGATGACCTTTAAGTCAACAATGTGTGCAGGATACGTATTTTCTGATACGATGACAAATTCATCGTCAGATGGTACGTAGTATGCTTCACTGGAGCTGTCATCGCCCAAGATGTCGCTTACGTCTGCCATATGTGCCTCCTATTGTTGGGTGTTCTGTGCAGTCACTTGTCTTGTGAGGTATTCGTATGCACGTTTGTAGTTAGTAGCGTTGAGTTCACCAGACTTCAGTCTTGCTTCAAACTGAGAGCGGGTATCAACATCATCGAGTGCAGACATTAGGTCTGTTAACTCTTTTTCTTTCTCCTCACTTAAGGCGTATGCCTTTCTATAGACATCATCTGCTATGTTGCATAGTCTGTTCATCGCCAGTTTGAGAGCATCAGAGTTAGCTGATTTGATATCGTTACCAATATCAACAAACTCGTCGCTATCTCTTTTTGTCTGTATCCGGTGAGCAGAGATACCATCAAAGGTCCTTGTAATAGCACCATCAAGTATCTTAAGTCTGCCATGTACCACAGCCCAAGCAGAACCAAGTAGTTCATACTTGATAATTTCCCAAGACCATACAGGGTAATGGTCATTCAGAAGATTTCTCATATATCCTTCTTCAACATAATCAAAACCATCTGCGCGTGTCTTTACCATAGACTTGGGAGTCTCTGCTGATGAGATGTATCTGTGTTTAGCTCGTAGTGTTTTCTCTATTGTCTTTGTAGTCTCTGTGTCCCAAGTATGGGCAATTGCAGTCTCAGGGACTCCGTTCGTTTCTTCTTGCATTATTGCTTCTCCAGTAATTCGGGTTTAATGCCACCTCCACAGTGAGCAAAGAAAGAACAATACTTAGGATTGCACTCCCAGCCCTGCACAGGAGCAATTCCAAGCTTAACATCTGGAATGCCGGATTTAAGCCTATCACTTGCTTCTTGCCAGTAAAGTCCCGCATCAGTGATAATAGACCTGTTGAACGAGACTTCTTTTGTCTGTGAAGTATTTTTGTTGTAATAGTATAAAGACAGACCTTCCAGTCTACCAAAGACCTTCTCCACCCAAATACCATAAGTACCGAGCTGTAACGTGTAATTACCGTGCGGGTCCTTGTCTGGAGTCCTGCCGAACATCCGTTTCCACTTATAAGAATTACAGGTCTTTATATCGTATAGCCACTTGTCCTCCAGAATAGCAAGGTCAAGAAATCCCCTGACATTGTATTCTGGAATAATGACTTCCGTCTCTATTAATACCTTAGAACCACTTGATTGTGCATACTGAGAGACAGCTTCCTGTATATCCTTATGAACTATATCACCAAGCCGGAACAGACGCAATGTGTCAGCATCTTTCTCTGTTGGTTCGACTTGTTCTACGCTGTCGTAGTATATTTTACGGAGACATGAACCAGAGCTACTAGCGTGAAACAATCCACGATTACCTGCATATCTCAGGGAATCGTTTCTGTCCCTTAGTCCTTCGATGTAGCCGTCATATATGTCATCCAGTCTGGTTCTGACCATATCCTCTGTCCTTGAAGACCTTGGGTAGCTCTGATTTAACATAGTCCCGAATAATGACTCCTGCGAATTCTTCCATCTTGACATTTCTGAATCCACAGAGAGCCTTAAAGTCCTCAAAGGAGGTTTTGTCCAGATTGGCTCTTATCCGTTTTGTACTGTCTTTGTTCAGCATTTCATAATTCCCGCTTGTGTGTTCTATGGTGTATGAGTGTATTGAAATTAAGCTATAAATTGTCCATTAGCAAGGTTTTTTTTCATATGTAGAATGTTTTTTTGCCCACTATGACCAAAGTACCACCCTAACAGTATATAAGAGTATATATATACATACTACATACTCTTATACATACTACATACTGTAGCATAGCTCTTGCTAATCATCCTCTATGAGACTGTGAATGACTTCTTCAAGCAGAAGGTAGTCATGCTTAACAGGCTCAATCAATTCATTAAGAAGCTTACGGCACTGATTACACCATGTAGTATCAGTTGCTTCATCATGTAGCACTCTGGCACTAGCACTGGGACCAATTGGGTCTTTCTCAGGATTGGCTGATACGACTGGAAACCACTCTGAGTCGTCTGCTACTTCTTGGCTTTCTGGCCACTGTTTTACTTCTAATCTCATCTTTATTACTCCTTTATACCTGTAAAGTATTGCGTCACACGAACACTCCTAAGTTAAGTATGTTTTGAAGTTACCATATTTCAAAGCCACCACTTGACTCACAAAAGCATATGAATTCCTGCAAGTTTTCTACAGTAAAACTGTAGTTTCGCATAAAGTCATCCTCTGGAAGTTCTTTAAGTGATTTATCATATTCCAGTTTATAGTCCTTTATCGTACCGTTATCTATTAAAGATTTCATACGCTCTGCTATTCCAACTGCCTGTTCTTTACTGATTTCATATCCGTCATTGTAGTACCCACCTGTGATATCATCTTCACTAAGTATATCATCACAGGCAGAACCTATGCACTGCCACAGTGGTCTCCACCACCAGACATTATTTCTAAAGTAATGTCCCGGCACTGCCTTCTCGTAAGCCTCAAGGTTTCTGAAATATTCTTCCTGTTCTTGTCTTGTTGGCCCATCATCCCAATCTATTACAGGCTTTTGTACGTCCTGTGGATTGTCTGGGGAAAGCCCATTTAGGTCGAATCCCATATTAGTCTCCTTACTGTTATTTATCTATTGGTGTTATACTAAGAATCAAATCTCTGCTTCCGTATGTACGTTCCCTGTAATCAAGCACATTCTCTCTGAACGTCTTACTCTTATCAAATATCTCGTTAATTTCATCTGCATACTCATAGTCTGGCTTATCATAGCCATATTTCTTACAGCAATCACCACACATAGCATACGAACCAGTAAGACAGCCCCCCATACTGCCTTCTCCTTCGTTACAGCCATCACAGGCTACTTCTTCGCCATAGTTGTATGACTCTGTTTCATCTGTTACTAACTTCATGTTATTCTCCTTTTATTGTCCTTGACTTAATCTCTTACATGGCATACAGATATATTCTGTACATCCATAACTGGGAAAATGAATTAAATATTCTGGATTAGCTGTTCGCCTGCTCTTGAGTAATTTATACTGCCATACTTTTTTGCATTTTGGGCATTTAAATGGTTCAGACTTACGCTTCAGTCTATTTCTACTGCTTGACCTTGACCGTGTTATCCTCCTTGCCTCTTTGTCTGATGGAGGATTAGAAGCTATTGTAAATACAGACATTTCATTCTCCTACTTTACTTGGGAAACACAATATAAAAAATCTGCTATATCATTACAGAGATATATCTTACCTTGAAACTCTTTATATGAACGGTTATATTTGTAACTCTCAAGCGGTTCGTAACTTTCATTATAAAACCAGTATACATCACAGAACCGTGATGCTTTACTTACTATATGTTCACCATCTGTATCACCAAAAAAGATAACTTTACGCCCACGAAATAAATCTTTCCAGAGTTCAACATCATCAATATCGCTTTCGTAATGGAAGTTATAGTGATGCCACTGTTTACTACCTCTGTCATAATACTGCATAGGAGTTCCATTAGGGGCCTTAATCAGAGTAACGTCACCCCTTTCAAGCACAGAGGAGACAAGCTTAGAATAAGCATGTGCCAGAGAATCACAACTGGGACTGGTATCAACTAAAAAGAATATACCTTCTTTATCTTTATCCAATTTACAGTGCCTTAGCTGTGCGTTAGTATAGTGTCTTTGCATCAGCCTTTCAATGTCCCAGAAATCATCACCTTCATATGGAAAACCAGTACTATCCTCTGCAATCTTATTAAGCATAATCGACACAGAAGATTGTACTCTTATCTTGCTTGCATCTGTGCGCAAGTCCATAGAATCGTCTGCTTTCTGGTGGTTGGGCATGGATAAGCCTGCATGATAGTTAGCAGCAGCAACCTGCCACTGCGTATCTTGTGTCTCTTTGACAGACTTCTGCTTAAGCTTTTGCTTCTTACGTTCTACAAGTCTTACAATATGTCGTGCCTCTGACAATGCCTTTTCAAAGCGTTCTTTCTCTACAACAGTGTAATGTTTAGCCTTAACACGCTTTGACAGGTCATCAATTCTGCTATAGGCACCACTAAGATGGCTCATGTTTTCCGGATTCCTGAGAGCTTGCTTGGTCATCTCAATAGACATCTTACAGTAGTTATCAATTTCTCTACAACTATCTACGCCTCCAAGAATATCCCTCCACCCTGTCTCAGCATCTTTTCCATGACGCCATTTTCTGTGGACAGTCCTTATTCGGCCCATGGATTTGTTTTTCTCCAGCCCTTTTGATAATACCGTCGCACAGCCCATCCAAGGTCGTGACCGTCTTCGTTAATTTTATCCTGAATTGAGCCATACTCCTCCCACAGGCCATTTAACATACCATTGTTGTAAGTTACGGCATTTTGGAAATACGCCCACCTTTCTAAATTGACTATCATCTCCAGTCTGAATCTATGCCTCGCATTGTTTAACCATCTTACTTCTGCGACATTATTTCCAATTCTACCTACAATCTCCGATTCTGAGTACTTAAATATCTTAAATTGAGTACTCCTATTATTTCCGCAAGTTTCTTGAAATGTTTTTACTCTGTGAAATGGCACCCCCTTCATGATAAAACAGAGTTCTCCTTGAGTATCTATGTCTACCAGTCTTTGAACCCGATAGGCCTCTATCAGGGATATAGGCCTCCTAATTATTATATATCTGCCCTGAACACTGGCCGGTCCCGGCAAGTCTCTTGCGCTACGTTTGGGAAAGTCTGTGAAATCGTGAACGTAAGCGTCATAAGTTTCATTGTTATAGGGAATAATACCATATATTCCTGAGCCAGACCGCAAAGAGTTCACTTTAGGTGTTTTATACCTTGCAAACTTCCAGTCTACATTCCGTACAACCTTCAGTTTGGGCATCTGGGCATTATCAACATTATCAACTGCTAACTCTGGTACTGATGTACCTTGCGCTTCATAGTTGGCTACATCAAGCCTACTGTCTACCGTATTGGAAAATAATCTGTCTAATTTTTTACTTACATCACTACCAGAATCAGATTCGTGGTCAAGTAATACTTTGTGATTCCTGTCGCTCTTAGTAATATACTGCTTAACCAGAGTATTCCAATCTGCGTCCCCTTGCAATACATCTACAGCATCAAGTAACTGTCGTAACTCCTGTATGGTAATCGGTTTCTTTACTCCTGCGTATATACATCTCTCATACAACGCTACTGCTGCATCAGTCAGTTCACTATCATGTGTATCCTGTAATGCATCCCGTATTAACTCTGGATGCATGACCTTAAAATCTATTTTCGGCAGTCTACGCGCCAGAGGCTCACTTAATTCCCTTTCATCATTCAGAGTGATGAAAACTAACAGATTCTCTTGGTTGGCCGACACATTAACTCCGGGAAAAGATATTCTACCACTCTGGAGGAAATCTAACAGAAATGCATCCGCAGAGTGTCTTGTCTTATCCCACTCATCCAGTAATAAAATAACAAGTTTATCACCATGTGTCGCTTCTGTTGCCTTCACCAGAATTCCGGGATGTATCTTCACTCCGGTCTTAGTGTCGTCTGCGGGAAGAATTTTCTGTACTAAATCCTCTTCGCGGGTACCCTGTGTCACTTGATAATAATGAAGGTCTGCTTCAAGTATATCGTGAAGTACTTCTGGAAGATGTGTCTTACCTGCCCCTGCGGGACCAAACAGAAATGCCCCACCAACAGGTTTCTGCTTAAGTGAAGCACAGACCTGCATAGCAAGTTCTTTGTTACACTTATACCCCTGTAAATTGAGGCTCATATGTAACTGTGTAGTAGTTACTGTGTTATTCATTGCAATCTCCCGCTAATTATTGGCAGGACAATGACTCTGTATCGTCGAGTAGGAGGAGCTTTCTACTCTAAGATAGCCACTGCCCTGCATTGTTATCTGACTGCCCCTTCGGTCATTCTTCTTCGTCTCTGCCCATCATCTCCATGATTATATCTCTAACTGAACCTGCGCTATGACCACTGGCAAGTGCCTCAGTCTTCATAATCCTATCAAGGTCCTGACCCTCCATATTAAGTTTAGCTAAGACCTTGCGATTGATATTGTTCTGAAATTCAATACAGATTCGCGTTATATACTCCATCTCCACAGGAAATAATTTAACTTCGTCCATATCGCCGTCATTATCTTTTAACAAGCCCCTGATAAGCCCTTCACCCATATCCTCGCTCTGTATTATATTCATAAGAGTATAACAGCGTTGTGCTAATCTATGGAATAAGGCAGTTATTTCAAAAACACCTAACTTATTGGCTTCCTCCAGAGTAACCTCCTCCAGTACTTCTATAGCCTCTGCCGCAGACGGTGTTGAAGCCATCTGTGCATATTTTCCGCTTTCTTTATTATCCAGACTCATAACTGTCTTTGCTCCTATTTATTGTTAATCTTGCTACCAGACTTTTTAAGTGGTAGTCCGGTTCCAAACCACAGGCTTTCAAAAATCTATCTGAATCGAATCTCTCGTTGTCGGAGATAAATAAACGCAGACATAACTCTGCAGTGCTACGCTTATTGTCTGGGTCAGACAATCCCTTGAGTATCTTTGCCCAGTCTTGATAATGTCGACGGCTATAGTGAGAAGTCATTTGTTTTGCCTCTTTCTGGCGAAATATCTTTTATGGCAACAGAAACAATACCTTTCTTCATAGTCTGTAGCCGGATAATGTAAAAACCAACACTTAAGCTTATTCAGAATTCGTTTAATCATTCTTACCCCTCTCCCGGAAAGATGTAAGGGTCTTCCTCATCGATGGAAAACTCTTTTTCCATGCAATCACCACAGTATAATGCAGCGTCGCCCATAAAAACCACTGGAAATCCTTCTGTGCCACATCCCCACTGGCACTGTCGATGTTCTGGTACTTTCTCAATCTCGCGTTTCTGTTCGTTCGCCGTCATCTTACTACTCCTCTGTTTCTCCCTTGCCATAACCACACCAGTAATATGGCATATTACTGTCTTCTGTCCAATTATACTTACTATAAAACTGATAATCCTTTCTAAGGAGATTACTTCTGTGGCTTTGATGCAGTCTCTCATCGCCCAGCCAATGGGGATGTATCACTTCTTCTGGCTGAACGTCTGTTTTTTGCATAGTGTTGTTGAAACCACGTCTGACCCATTCATCTATTGCTTCATTCATATAACACTGTATAGACTCTGGATACTGCAACCACATTTTTACTGCGGGATGATTGCGCCACCCATAGTCTGGAATATAGGTAGCTTTTAGAATCTGTAAAGCTTCTACGCGTTGCTTACCTAAGCGTTTACTGTCCAGATGTTCTACGGACTTGCGAAAGTCTGCGTATGGTAAAAAAGTCTGCATGATTACTTACTATTTATCTGATAAGATACACCATAAAATGCGCACCAAAGTAAATCACTGAGAACCACAACAACAATGTTGTGGCTCTGTCCATCATTCTCTCTCTCATGTTACTGCTCCTTTGCCTGTCCCACCGTAGTGGTCTACATTTATCACATTGACAGTCTCTTCTTCCAGTATGTCTCATTTTAATCCCCTTGCTATTTAGAGTACTTCTGTGTCATTACATCTATGACACAATACAGTGATGAATACCACCCAATAGTCAGACAGCCAACCATGATTGTTGCTTCTGTCTGAGTTATTGAACCATTTAGTATACCTCGTTCTGCTACCCACATAACCATTGGCAGCACAGCGTACGGATATAAAATTATCCAGAAAGCTATTGATGTAAATGCTAACACTGTCGTTAAGACAGATGGTTTAGGTCTTGTATGACCCTGTTCTGTTTTCATTGTATTATTCTCCCTCCAGTCTTTTTAGTTCCTTGGTAGAATTACCTGTACGACTCTCTGCCTGTTGTCTTTTCTGCGCAGAAGTCAGATTATCGTATCTTCTCTGGCGCGTTTCCGCGTCTTCTCTGCGCTTTGCTTTTCTGTCCGAACGATTCATTCGTTTCATTCTGTTATGCTCCTGTTTTGATTAACCGATGAAACCACTTAGATAACACAGGTGCTAATAGCACACTAAGTATTATCACAGTGATTGTTGTAAGATATTCAATCATTATTTCTCGTCTCTGTGTTTATCTGCACATTCTTTTCCACAACAGAGAATACCTAATTCTCCAGCCCAAGTCGGTTCCGACAAAGTCTGCCATAGGCTTTTCCATGGGTACAGAGAATGAAGCCATTCCTCTGTAGAGAATTGCTTTCCACAGACTCCACATTCTGCATCTATCCTGACTCTTATTTTCTTCTTTACCATGACTGCTCTACTCCTCTTTATTAAACTCTGCAAGTTCTTTATGCTTAAGCTCTGAAGCTCTGGCTATGGACTCTGCTCTGTCTTTAGAAAATCCATTGCGTATCAGAGCTAACCATAAACGGTCATACAGAGAAAGGTGTTCGTTGTCAAGAATAACAAGCTCGTCTGGAGTATACTTACGCCAACGTTTAATTCTGTGCAGCTTGTCAAATTTATCCATATCTGTGACTTCATCACCTACCAAGTCATACTCTGTAGTAAATGGCAGAGCATTGAAAGCGTCATCACTTAACGCAGAGATGGTATGCTTTGCAGTTGGTGTCTGTATGTGAACCGTACATGAAGTACTGTGTTTGTATATCTCGGAAAGTATCTTATCACTAATCGCTTCTGCCTCTTTGACAGACATAGCATACCTGAGGATAGGTCTGGATGCATTGGGTACAATTGCCACGATAGTATATCTCTGCGTCTGCGCCACGTTAGGCGGAGAATGAGAGATGTTGATATAGGCAGTTGTCCTGTCTGTTGTCTTAGTTGTCATACTTAAGTTACACCGTCGCAGAAAAAAAATAAGAGGGGGAGATTATCGCCCCCCCTCTTTCTGGTATAGGGCAGAGAACTTAGTCTGCGACTATGGTCGGAGTTGTCGCATCGGTCGCCTCGGTCGCCTCCGGAGTAGTTACGTCTGCAGATGTTTCTTCCGTAGAAACTATCTCTTTCCGTTTCTGGACAAGCTCAAAAGAGTAGAGGTAGTTTTTAGTACCCTCGGTTCTCTTGAGCGTGCCGAGTTGCTTGGTTCCGGTATCGGCGAAGTCTTCTGCAAGCGTAAAGTCCGCAGACTTTGTTTTCATGGCCGTCCGCAGAATTGGGACGATACCTTCAAGGCCGTCTGCAAGCTCAATCTGCACTCCGCCCAATCTCTTATTGAAACGGTGATTCCCCTTGACTGCGTCAATTGCAATTATCAATAACTGCGCATTCGTCGGAGTTTCTACGTCCGGCAGGTAATCGCAGACAGAACTCATGGGCTCGTAAACATTAAAGACTGCTTCCGAGACTTGCTCCGTTGTGCCATTTCTGCGTGACGTTGGGCCAGAGGTTTTTTCGCCGGTCTTAAGCTCGAGCGGAGCGCGGAACCAATCGACGACCTCGGTCTTGTAGTCGGTCGTTTCGAAAAGTTCCTCAATCTCCACCGCAGAGGTAAAGCGGGGCAAGTCCTCGAGAAGAGGAAGCAAACGCTCCGGTATTGCTCTGCAGGAACTTAGGAGAGACGTTTTTCCGGTGTTCTCTGCTTTTCGCGAGTGTGAGTTCGTAGGTTGTGCCATTGTTAGAGGCTCCTTGTGTTAATTAGCAGTCGTGACGACTGCCTTGCCGAAAGAGGCAAGTCTGCAACTCACACGAAGAAAAGTTTTGATGGTTAGTGGTGTTCGGTTAGACTCATCGGGAGTTAAATATCTGTGTTGATTCTGCGTCTATAGGCGTGGGCGGTTGTTCAAGGTGGCATTTTACGACAATTATCCCAACCATCCAAATGATTTTTTTCCGGCAAAATGGCAAATCTTAGAACTTACGAATGAATAGGTATACAAAGCAAGAGAAATTTTCGAGAGTGTGCAGAGTAGAGAAAATCCTTTAATTTACGGATGTTTCCGCAGAAAAACAAGCATAATGTTTCCCAACGTGATTTTGGCGAAATCGGAAAACCGGACGGGGGTCCCCGTTGCCGAAAGAGACAGACACACATTGTAAGCATATTTTTTTGAAAAACCACTTATTTTCGCCTCAGAAATTACATCAAAAACCAGTAAACCGCAAGCTGTATATATGTATGTAGTATGTCTTTCTATGTAGTATGTATTATGTATATGTATATATGTATATATATATATATATATACGCATGGAGGTTTTTTGCCTTGATTGGCTCTTTTTTTGCTTGACATTGCCCCCTTTTTGGCGTATATTTGCCATATGATAGTACAAGGCGATTGTTTAGATGTAATGAAGACCATGGATGACGAATCCGTGGATTGTGTAGTAACCGACCCTCCCTACAATATCGGGAAAAACTACGGAAATGACTCCGATTTGCAGAATGCGTCGGATTATGAGGAATGGCTCTCTCAAGTGGGGTCGGAAATCATGCGTTTGGCCACTCCGGAAGCATGGATAGCCGTTTTTAACGGTGCAGACCGCATAAAGACCACTATTGACGCATTCGGAGCCGAAAACCACGTTTGGACGGCTTGCTGGTATGCCCCGAATAAGCGTCATAGAAGCGTTTATGGGTTCAGTCTGTGGCAACCTATCGTACTGTTCCGTAAAAGTGGCAGAGAATGGCTAAAACTGCGGGATTTTTACTCATATACGACAGGGTCAGAGCACTATGACCACCCCACACCCAAGCCTTATGGTCTTATTAGGCATTTAGTGTCTGATTTCTCTCATGAGGGAGACCTAGTATTGGACCCTTTTCTCGGTTCTGGCACTACAGCGGTCGCCGCATCGGAGCTTGACCGCCGTTTCGTCGGTATTGAGCTTAATGCTGACTATGTAGCGGTCGCAGAGAAGCGAATGTCAGAGGAGACTAATCAGATACGATTGTTCCGAAAAGACAGAAATCAAGTTTTAACTTGACTTTTTGGGAAAAAGGTTGTATATTAGGGCATGGCGAGCAATAGCATTAAGAATAAAGCCAAAAAATATTGTGCAAACTATGGAAAAGGCACAACCTCAGGAATCTGCTCTGGTATTATGATACACAGGAGTGGTAGAATGTGGCTACATGAGGATTATGTGGGGAAACAGTGCTTTGCTGATAAAGAATGCAATTATTTCAATAATATAGTTATTCCGGGAATACCTTCAAATGCATAACAAGAAGAAAAGATACATCAAAATTAAGGGCCAATGGTACACTGTAGGTGAATTTGCCCGTCTTGAGCGTAAGGCTATAGACATTGCTAAGGAATTTAGAAAATACATAGATGGGTCATCTACAGGGAGTAGGGGTCGTTCCGTTCGTCCTATGGGTGATGGATATTTACCGTGAGGTTTGAATTTATGGATGAGAGAAATACTGGCAATAATAAGGTCGTATTGGACCTTATTGACCATAGACTGCAGCAAGGCAATGAGAAGTTTGGACGAGAGATACCTATAGATGGTACTTATGACCTAGTCGAGGCTCTAGAGGAAGCTTTAGATTTGGCTATATATCTCTCTTCTAAGATAGTTGAGCTGAGAAACAAGAGATGGGGCGTTAAAAGAGAGCGTTCTACTATCAATCACAGGCCCAAGGTGATGGTGGAAGCCATAGAGAAAGAGACGATGTCTCGTATGGGTCAGGCTGGATGTAGAGGAGGGGATTGTGACTGATACAGTGCATACGACATTTAGTCTTCATGACGAGGATGTAGAACCGCTTATAGTAAATCCCGGCTCTTTTTTCTATCTTTGGTGTTGTGATTGCCGCTTAAGGCATATTGTATTCGTAGATACAGAGAAGAGTGGTGCGATAAAGCTTGGTTTGTCTCGTGACCATGTGGCTACTAAGAATGCAAGAAAGCTTGAAAACATAGTTGTCTACCAGAGGAATGCCAAAAAAGACAAAAAAGCCACGTAGACGAGCGATAATCGTTCCAGATATTCACTTTCCAGAGCATGACCAAGCTGCGGTCAATTGTGCTATAAAGGCCATCAGAATGGTCAAGCCGAATATTTTTGTATGTTTGGGGGATATAGGGGAGTTTCACAGTGCCAGTGGATGGAGATACAAGCGGCAGAAGCGTCCACCTCTGGAATTCATACTTCCGGAGATAGATGAGGACATTCGTGCTGCCAATGATGGCTTGGACCAGTTTGATAAAGTTTTAGATGCGATTAAGTGCCAAGAGCGATATATGCTCGAAGGCAACCATGATGCTTGGTTAAACTCTTTTGTAGAGGAGCATCCGTACTTAAAAGAGTATAAGTTTGCCAATGCTATGCGACTGAACGATAGGGGGTATAAATATTACCCTTATGGTAAGCATTTGAGGATAGGGAAGCTATATATGTATCATGGTGGTCATTTTAGTTCCGTATACCATACGAGGGCACATGCTCTTAATCTCGGAAAATCAGTCGTATATGGACATTTGCATGATATTCAACGTCATAGCGTGACGCATGTTGATGGAGCACATGCAGGTTTTAGCTTAGGATGTTTAAAGGATATGTCAGATGAAGCAAACTCGTGGCTTAAAAACAGAAAAACGAATTGGGGACATGCTTTCGGCATTGTGGATTGGTTTAGCAATGGCGATTTTAGACTTGATGTTGTGGATATTACAAAAGGTAAGACATTTCTTTGGGGAGAGATGATTGATGGAAATACTTAATCTGGGAAGTACGATAGCCCAAATGAAGGTTTATAGGTGGCAATATAATGACACCGATGACGAAACCGTGAAAGAAGAGTTAATGGAGAAGATTCTGGACCTTATTGAAGAGATAGAGGTCCCCCAACTGATAAGTAGTTTAGAAGGGGGAGTTTCACTCTGAGAGCGTATTGCTTCACAGGTAGGGATGTGGTTAGTGGTATATAAATAACTCGGTAGGGAAGTGAAGCGATACGTTGAGGTTCAGAAGCATAAAAGATAAAAAGCATGTTATATACGATGATGAAGAAGAATTTAAAGCATGTCAAGACAGTCAGAAGACTCCGAAGCACTGGAGAGAGGCACAAGAGGGGGATTGGTGTCTTTCAGACGATGGTCAGGTATTACAGATACTTAAGAAGAGTAAGTTTGTTACCGCCCATGGAAAGGATACTCAGTACGTTAGAACTCTTCTTGGGACATATTCGTTACTCTCTAAGAAAGAAATGGAGGGCGACATACCAAAAAACCTCTATTCCTTCTCTCGCAACAAAGACCATAGACAGGTTCGTGCTACCAACAGACGCGCCAACTCTAATGAGATATTGTTTGCAGAGTACGTTGTGCAGGGCATTGACCCGTCAGAAGCCTATCTTAAGGCATATCCAACAAAGAATCGAGCTTATGCACGTCAGGAAGCAAGGCTCCTACTCAGGCAAGAGCGGGTAATCAAGTTGATTAGAAAAGAAGTAAAGGATGCGCTTGCAAAGGTTGGAATCACTCAGGAGGACATATTAAGAGAACTATGGGATATTATATCGGAGGGTGATAATAATTCCAGTTCAAGAGTACGCTCCTTGGAGCTTTTAGCTAAGATATCAGATATGATGCCAAACACAGAAAAGAAATCAGAAACATTAACAGTGTTCCAAGGTTTTACTCCGGAACAACTTTCATCAATTAAAGGGGGCGAAACTAAGGTTTTGGCTGAATCTAATGCAGAAATCAATGAGGACTGAATCAGCACTGTTATTTGGGGATGTTCATATTGATTGTCCGTCCTGTAGGAATGAAGTGCATTTAAATATGGATACCGCTATCTTTGATGAGGATAGTAGATTTAATGGGTGGCAGTGTCCATTTTGTGAGAGCTTGTTTAATAAGCATGATGAAATTATATATCTGGGCAATCCCAATGAGGAAATAGGATACGCATAGGTGCCCCATGGCAGGCCAAGCAAAGTCAAAACCAAAAGAACAGGACTTACGAGATATATCGAATGCTAGTATTGATGCTAAGGAAGCACTGTTAAAGCAGGCTAGTTCTGACCTTATATTTTTTGGTAGAGCATTTCTTCCTAGGGACTTTTTACATAAGAGTGAATCTCCTGCATTCCATTATGAGATAGGTAAGAAGCTTATTTCGACAAAGCCCGGAGGAAGGATATGTAATATTGTTCCTAGGGGATTTGGTAAGTCTGTTCTTGCAAAGGCTGCTATTTTACATAAGATATGTTTTGGTACTAAGGGAGACCCTCAATTCATCGCATGGGTGGCTGAGGAGCAGGGTCAGGCTATTGACCATTTGAAATATATTAAATCTCACTTGGAGACCAATAAATATTTAAAATATTACTTTGGGGACCTTGCGGGAGATTTAGTAGGAAATCGATGGACGGAGAAAGATATTGTTACTGCTAAGGGAGACCGTATTATTGCCAAGGGTACTACTCAACGCCTGCGTGGTCGTGCCGAGATTGACAGGCGGTATACCGGTATTGTTCTTGATGACTTTGAATCTGAATTAAATACTAAGACACCAGACAGACGGGCGGAAATTAAGAAGTGGATTGTTTCTACGGTATTTCCTTCTTTGGAAGAGACTCCGGGTAATGAAGGATGGATTTGGTTGCTTGGTACTATTGTACATTACGATTCATTCTTACAAATGGTTTATGATGGATACTCTTCAGCTCAAAAAGAGAATCGCTCATATCCATGGGATGTCATGTTCCATCAGGCCATTGAAGGAGGAAGGTCTATTTGGACACAGCAATTCTCCCGACAAAAGCTTGAGTCCAAGAAAAAAGAGTTTTCAGAAGCTGGCCTTATTAACAAGTTTGCTCAGGAGTACATGAATGATGCTCGTGATACATCTAATGCGGCATTTAAAATTGATAGAGTACAGTATTACTCTGGTCATTTTCAATCAAAAAATAATTTTGCGTATTTAATTACTAATGATACTGCCATACCAATATATACTTATATGGGAGTTGATGTAGCACACACAGCTACTTCAACGTCTGACTATCAGGTTATTCTCGTGCTTGGTATTGATTCCAATAAGAACAGATATATACTTGAGTATTTTCGTGAGCGCATACCGACATTTGATATGCCAGCGAAAATTATAGAGATGGCAAAGAAGTATCAACCACTAAGGCGTGTTACGATTGAGACGGTGGCTGCTCAGGAGATGGTTAGAGATATGACAGATAGGCTATCCGTCAAAGAAAGAAGATTGACTCCGGGATTGTTTAAGGGTGCTAAACCACCTAAAGGCATTAAAAAAGAGGATAGACTGGAAACATCACTGGGTCCGATTATTAACAGTCGCAAGCTTTACATTAAGAGAGAAATGTCAGAGATACTGGATGAAATGTTTGAACATCCCAAAGCTAAGAATGATGATTTATTGGATGCACTATACTATGCAAACTACTATGCTTGGCAGAAACCACCTGTCAGTGATGCTGTGAGTATAGATTCATTTCATAAGATTGGTAGGCTCGCTGGCAGAAAAAAGCTAAAAATGGGGTATAATTGGATTACTGGGGCCAGAAATATATGATTTTCTGAAAAAAAGACTTGACTTTTACAGTTTTTTTTATTATATTATGTGCTGTAAACTTTTTTACAGTACTAAATGCCCAAAATAGAACTATCACCAGAAGCAGAATATAACCAAGACCTATATAGGCAGTGGCGTGATGCTCGGTCGGATTGGGATACTGAAGCTCGTAAAGATACAGACTTTTATCTTGGAAATCATTTCACAAGTAATGAGTCTAGCGAGTTATCGTCCCGTAATCAGGCTGATGTTCCGATGGATAGGATTTCTCCTGCCATTGAGAAACTCAAAGCAGTCTTAACAGCACGCCCACCTGCTTTCACTGTATTACCGAGAGAAGATTCCGATGTAAAAGTTGCTTCCGTGTGGAGGGATATTCTTGGATATGTCTGGGATATTTCTGAGGGTGACAACCAGCTGAAGCAGGCCATTACAGACTATGCTGTAGCCGGTGTTGGTTATTTATATGCATATGTAGACCAAGAAGCAGATTTTGGTAGAGGTGACGTCAAGTTCACGTATGTTAATCCCTTTCGTGTATATGTACCGCCTGACTGTAGGGATAGGTGGTTCTCGGATGCTGAGGGCATCATCCTTTCTACTATAATGACTGGTGAGCAGGTCGTTAACCTCTACCCACAATTAGGAGACCAGCTGGACGCTGAGACAGGAGAGTCAATTCGTGGTCTTATTCATGATATTTCTACTTACAATGAAGAAGACTATCCCGATGCACAGAATACTAATTCTATGGCCGTATTTACTCCTGCGGAAGTAAAAGATAAACAGTTTTCAAGTTCGTACAATAATCAGAAGTATCAGATATTAGAAAGATTTTATCAAACGAAAGTTCCTTTTTATCGTGTGATTGATGCTCGTAATGGAAGTGAGCAACTGCTTGACGAAGAGGCATTCACTACATTGCTTGACGAAAGTCCCGGCATGCTTGAGCGAGGGTTCTTGCAATTCGAGGAAGTATTACAAACACGAATAGCGGTTACGGCTACTATTGGAGAGCTTGTATTATATGAAACGATTTATAATATAGATGCATACCCGATAGTGCCCTTACCAAATATTTGGACCGGAACGCCCTATCCCAAGTCCGATATTTCACGTGCAAGGCCTATGCAACGGTTACTGAATAAATTGTGGTCCTTGGCTCTCTCGCACGCGCAGGCGTCGGCCGGATTGAAGCTTATTGTACCTGCAGGCTCTGTTGATAGTTTATCAGACCTTGAAAGAGAGTGGTCAAATCCAAATGCTGTTATCGAAGTAGACACCACTCAGGGCGAACCTCATTATCCTTCACCACAACCATTATCAGCAGAGTTTTACAGATTAATTCAACAGGCGGAGCATTATATAGATTTTATATTTGGCATTCCTGAGATGGTGCATGGCTTCGCAGAGCAGGCTCCAGATACCGTGAGAGGTACTGAGCGTATGGTGGCTATGGGAAGCGATAGGCCAAAGTCTAAACTCAGGGATATTGAATTTAGTATTAATCGTCTTGGTAGAGTATTGTATTGCTTGGCAAAGGGCCATTATACATTTCCAAAGATGTTTACATTAACACAAGCCAATAACGACATGACCGAAAGAATGGTTAATGTGTATGATGATAAGAGTGAGGCTGTGAACGACATACAACAAGATAGATTGAATATTGGCCAGCACGATGTACGTATACAATCAGGAAGTACACTTCCTGAAAGCAAGTGGGCAACATTTGGTGTATATCTAGAGGCTTTTCAGCTTGGTATTATTGATAGAGTGGAGGTATTGAAGAAGAATCCTGAGATATTCGATAAAGAAGGAATATTGCAGAGAATGGATGAAATGGAGCAAATGAGGCAGTTAGTAAATAATATGGATGCCCAGATTAAGAATCTAGAGGGTGACTTACAGACTGCACAGAGAGAAACAATGCACGCCAAGCAACAGTCAGAAGTATCAAAATTTAAGTCTCATCTCGCAGAGATTGAGGCTAAAGCGGGTGCTGACCGTAAGGTCACGGCATCCAAACTGGACGCTGCCGTTAAGATAAGTAAGGGTGATTTAAATAACTTACTTTCATCAGAAAAGGCGGCAGCACAATCAAACACATAACGAAACGGTGACGCTTCAACAGGAAGATTCTATATGAGTCCAGTCCTTAAAACAGAAGACATCGAGGAGGTAGGTTATGGCAACAGAAGATAACGTAGTCGATTCGGTAATGGGTTCACAGGAAGACGAAGCGACCGACTTATTTGCGGAAGAATCGTTCGAGGACGAGTATAACGAGTTCGAGGGCGAGGAAGAGAGTCTGACTTCAGGCACTGATTGGGAAACTGAGGCAAAAAAGTTTCAATCTATGAAAGACAAGGCTGAGGCCAAGTTGGAAGATTGGCAACAATTCAAACCTCTGGTTAACCTTCTGGAGAGCAGACCAGACTTGGTTCAAATGATACAGGAGAACATCACATCGCAAGTAAGTAACGGGGAAGCACGTATTTCTGAGGAGGACTTTAATCCGTGGGATGCGTATTTTAAGCCGGATTCTCCATCTTATAGGTTCCGTGAACAACAGGAACATGGGAAGGTCAATCAGGCTATACAAAGAGAGATGGGAGCATTGCAGGAACAAGTATTTCTTAATAATCTTACAAGTGAGTTGCAAAACACTTATAAGATGAATGAAAATGAGGCAAGGGATTTTCTTACGTTTTACGCGCAACCGAAAGAAGATTTGTCTCTTGATGCACTTGTTGACGTGTTCGTGAAATCACAAGGAAAAGAAAGGTCGAAGTCTTCTTCTTCACTGGACGCTGTCCGTGCTGCAAAAAATTCTCCCCGCACTCCCGGCGCAGTTCCAAGCAGAGGCCCCACTCCTCGGAGTGAGGACGATAAAGTTTGGGATGGCGTAATGGCGAGTGCAAATGCAGGTAGATTACCTTAAGGAGGTAAACTATGGCTGTTACTTATAATCAGGGAGCACTTAGGTCAAGCGATGTAACTGTCGCTGCCACAAGTGCTGATGTCGGACAAGCTCCGGACCGTAGACGATTATATAACTTTGGTGACAGAGTAGCGGACTTAGCTCCGGAAGAGTCACCTTTTTTCGTCTATCTGAGCAAAGTAGCCAAGGTTCCTACCGACGATTCAGTCTTCAGGTATCTAGAAAACCGTACTAAGATTAACTGGACTTCCAGAAATTTCTACGTTGATGGTTCCCCGACGGGCGCTGTTGCAGCTGGAACTAGTTATGCTTTTACAGTAGATGACGCAGCTTCTTCTCCAGCCAGTATTGATTGGCTTGTGAAGGGTATGGTCTTTTCTGTAAACACGGTTGATAGTGCCGCGGGATGGAGTCAGTCTATTTTCCGTATTGAGTCAGCGCCGTCAGATAATGGAAGTGATACAAGCTTTACAGGTAAATGTATAGAAGTATCTAATTCCAATGTTTCCGGTTATGCAACATTAGCAGATAACGACCAATGTCAGGTTATCGGTACCTCATTCGCTGAGGGTTCCGGCGCACCTGATGTATGGTCCGCAGAAATCGAGGATAACTATGGTTATACTCAGATTTTTAAAACTGCTGCGGAGATGACAGGGACGGCACTAGCTACTAGGTTCAGGGGATACGCTGATGAATTTCAACGTATCTGGGCTGAAAAGCTGCGTGAGCATAAAGTAGACATCGAACGGGCTATGCTCTTTGGGCAAAAAGCTCGTGTGACGAGTGTTCAGTATACGGAAGGTATTGTTGGTCACGTTGTGAAAAACACTAATCCTACCGTTGATGATTCTGACTTGTCTTTTAGCTCAGGTAAGGCCTACTATCGTAGCGTTGCTCAGTCGGAATTGACTTACGACAGACTTTTGTCTGACTTGGAAGTCATATTTGACCCGGCACGTGGTGGTAGTGGTGACAGATTAGTTCTTTGCAGTTTACCCGTTGTTTCATTCTTCAATAAACTAGGGGATGGTAACTTTCTATACGAGTCTTTACAGTCTGGTACTACGAATGTTACTCCTTTCCGCTGGAATTACGAAGAGAAGCAGGGTGCGTTCGGACATCGTGTTATGGTTATTGATACCATTCACGGTCGTATGAACTTGGTTAAAGAACCTCTGTTCCGTGGCATTGCCAGTGGCTTTATGCTTATGGCTGATATGAGCAATTGCTCTTACCGTCCATTGGTCGGTAATGGCACTAATCGTGACACCCACGTTATTACTAACGTACAGAATGACGATGAAGACCTTCGGAAAGATATGATTCTGACCGAAGCGGGTCTGGAAGTTACTCTTCCAGAAACTCATGCTCTTTATAACGTCGAAAGTCTGTAGGGAGGTGAATCATGCGTAGTGACTATATTAGTAAAAGTAGTGGAGCTGGTGGATTTCTTCAGCCTTTTGAACAAATCAAGGCTGCGAGGAGTCTGGACGCTGAGAAAGATAGCGGAAAATGCTTTAGGCTAGATTCTGCTGGTGGTGCGTTTTCAATTACGCTTCCCACCGCAACCTCAGCTCTAGATGGAACCAATTACAAGTTCTGGGTAGAAGAACATACACCGACAGCAGCAATTACGATTGCTGCCGGAAGTGCGATTATTTTCGGCAAGGTCAACGAAACTGAAGTTGATACTGGCGATGATGGTCCGGGTTCTTCAGCCGCAACTGGTGTATCCAATGTCATTCTTGGCACTTCGGCACATAAAGGCGATTTTATTGAATTGTCTTTTAGTGCGGGAGCATATTGGATGTTTGGTCAATCAGCTGCCGATGGTGCAGTTACAACATCATAATCCTAACAAGGGTTGACAGTTTTTGTTCACTGTAGGGGTGAGTCGTATAAAGGGCTTACCCCTGAAGAACAAGGTGGCTAGAGGGTCATACTTCTTTCCACCACTAAGTGAAATGCTTACTATGGATAATATTAGTAATTTTGTTAATGCTGTATTGCTTGGGGAATCGTCCTAAGTGGTACGAAACTAGAGAGGAATAGTGATGCCGTACGGAGAAGGACAAGCATACAATCAAGAAGAATTCTCAGGTATGTTTGGAGAAAAACAGGGATATGACAATGGTGGAGTACAAGAAGAACAAGGTGGCTTAGGTCAACTGTTGCTTATGATTCTTATGAAAGCCCTAGGTGGTGGTGGTCAAGGTGGTCAAATGATGGGACAAGCACCTATGCAACCGCCCGCAATGGCTCCCGGTGGACCAGTACCACCTGCGATGGCTCGACCTCAGCTACCACAGGGACCAATACAAGGACCACCTAATCCACTTCAGAGTCCACTTGGTCCACGTGTGGGACCGACTCCCCCCGGTGGAATGCCAAGGGGAATGCCACCTGCGATGCCGCAAGGTCCACAGATGATGCCGCAAGGCGGTCGTGGTAATCCACTACAGGCTCTTATGGGTCTGCTTGGTGGCGGTCGATGAAAATATCTGGTATTTGTTCATCACACGGATATTATAAAGGAGAATATTGCTCTAAGTGTAGGCAGGAAATAAGTAAAATTGTACCGTATGGGTTTGTAAGAACAGAAAGAGGCAAGCGTACTGATATTGAATTTCGCTCTGAGTCGCTGGAGGATAACATGAGAAGATATGGAAGGGATATATAATGCCGAGGAAAGGTAGGACCACTAAGTATGGTGGCAAGACTAAAAAACATAAAACTGCTAAAGCCGCCAAGAAATATAGTGCCAAAATGAAGAAAAAGAAGGGGTACTAATGGCCAACGAATTAAGAATTGAAGCTCAGTTAGAATATAGTAAGAGCGGTGTTAAAGATAGCAAGCGTGACTCTGCTTATGTCGATGTGTCTGGCGAGTCGTATAATAAGACTATACAGGTCATAGGTACTAGCAATGAACAGATAAGTGTTGCATCTGATATTGGAACTTATGGGTATATGTTTTTTAAGAATTTAGATTCAAGTAATTATATTGAGATTGCGGATGAAGATGATACTAACTACTTCTGTAAGTTGAAAGCGGGAGAGTTTGCTATGTTTCGTGCCGCAGATGCTGACTATTGGGCTAGGGCTAATACAGCGAGTTGTAATTTAGAAGTAGTAGTGGTTGAAGATTAATGGCAACCTTTCAAGTACAAGTTGAAGATATGGTTGGTACGGTTGGTGGCTCTTCAAGCGATACGACTGCATTAACTTCATTTTTGACGGACGGAGCAAAGGAACTTATTAATATGATGCCACCCAATCTTCTTATGTTGTGTGCATCTGAAGTAACGCTTACGCCACAGGCCGTTGGCAGTGAAAGCTCTGCCTCCACGTTAAATACGGGAAAGGTTTTTAATGTGAGACGTAATGATGGTACTATTGACCAGCCATGTAGATTAATTCCAGCAAGATTCAAGGGTCGTGCGTCCGATAGCGATGAATTGGATTATGCTACTGCTACAGACCCTATATATTATATTGAGAGTAATTATCTCAATATATTACCGTCATCCTCTTCCGCGGTAGGAAAATATTCTGAAGTTCAGTACCCAGCCGTTGCGTATGGCGACAGTGCGATTGCTAACTTTCCAGATGAGTTGGAATATATTGTTGTATTGTATGCCGCAGTTAAGGGAATGGAAAGAATTATAACAGATATTATGGGCACTGACGAGGATATTGAACTTGGCAATGCAAGAAAAGACCAGTATAACTGGCTTGTTGGGCAATACGGAAAAGCTGTACAAGCTATGACGAGCGCATAGGATGACATTTAAACAAATATTATCTCGCATTCGTAAAGTACATCCTGATGCCGGAGAGACTTACGTGAAAGCTCTTGTCAATGATGCTTTGTTAGAACTAAGAAAATATAAAGTATCGAGGCAATACGATAAGATTAGTACGGTTTCAGACCAGAGATGGTATAATATAGGTGATAGAAATTCAGATTTTAAAGTCGATAAGATTTATGCTGTTTACTATAAAGACGGTGATGGCACATATAGAAAAATTCCACGATTACTGGATTATGACAGATTAATTAATATGGATGAGAAATAATGGCTTATACTTATCCAGAAGATTATTTATCTTGGTATATTGTAGGAGACAGGTTAGCCTTAGTGACAAGTAAGAATACTTCGGCTAATAATCTGTATGAAGCAATAGACGAGACTCAAGATGATGGTTTATTAATAGAATACAGTTCACAGCCTAATGAAGTAGTGAACCTATCGGATGTTCCAGATTGTGATGATACATTACATACTGCTCTGGTTGATTATATTAAGTGGAAACTATATGACGATAGAGCAGATGAGGCATCTATGATACAGGGAGACAAATTTCGCCGCCGTTGGAGACGTTCATTGCGTCTAGACGCAGGCAGGGACAAAATAGGAGGATTAAGGCAGATTGCACCTTATCCACTAGCATGATATGCCCACGTCAGTATTCTCGGGCAGTAAGGCATACATAAAACAAGGAGATAATAATGGCAGCAAATATTCATAAATATACAGTTGTAGAACAGGGCAATATTACATTAGGGCAGACGGGAGTTGCATTCTTGGCGGATACCTCCACATATACGCCACCGGGTAATATGAAAGTGATAGCAATTCAGTTTACAGAAGATACTTTGTTTGATTCTAGTGATGCTACAACTGCTGATTCGGATTGGCCCACTGATGCACAGGGCGGACCGGGTACCAACAGTGATGCTATCAATCAGACTACTATGCCACAGGGTATGACAATCTACGGTAGGTGGAGTACGGTGGCATTTGATTCTGGCTCTGCATTTCTATACTTAGGACCTTAAATTATGCCTCGTTTAGGTACAAAATTAGGTATTGCACAGGCAGTGCATCAAATGGCACGTCTTGCAAGAGATATGTGGAATTCTATATCTCTGAATGATGTGTGGGAAAAAGAACAGAGAAAGTGGGAAGATATTGTTTAAAGGATTGTATCGCAACCATGTCAATTTGTTTCGGGCGGTAAGTTGCGAGATTTAACAAGGAAACTATAAAGGGGTAATAAATTATGGCGAAATTAACAGGGCAAACTATAGCCTCTAGTTATGACCAATTACTTATTGTCAATCATGCTGATGGAATTAGTTCGTCTTTACAGGCGGTAGAAAGTGGTGATACTGGTGGCAGTGCGGCGGCTTTGCAAATATCAACAGTAGCGGCCGCTATTGATAACCCAACTGCAAGCAGTGCAACTCAAGGTGGGAAATTAACTCTTTTTTGTGACGATGGTGACGTAATGGCATCGGGTCACAGGCTTGGCGTTATTGAGTTTGGTGGTGCGGAAGATGATGGTAATACTATAACCACCGGTGCACGGATTGAGGCACTTGCAGATGCTACGTGGTCAGGTACCGAAAATGGTGCTGATATGGTATTCTATACTACCGATGGAGATGCTTCTCAATCAGAAGTAATGAGACTAACAGCCGATGCTGGTACTTTATTCAGTAAGACGGTTACAGCCGGTGTTGATGATACTGGAGTTGATGTACGGGTTTATAGTGCAACTGCTTCTGAGGGATTATTCTACGATGCATCAGAGGATGAGTTTGGGCTTTTGCTTACTACTAAGTTAAAGTTTCATGATATTGGTGGCGGTGAAGAAATTTATGCTTCATCCAACGGACACTTGGAAGTAAATGCTGGTACTACGCTTGATATTACAGCACCTACAGTAGATATTAATGCAGCCACTCTAGTGCAAGTTGACGGTGCAATAGGTGTTGGAACAAATGGGACCGGACACGATGTTCAATTTTTTGGAGCAACTAGTGGCCAGCATATGCTGTGGGACCAAAGTGCAGACGAGTTAGTGTTGGCAGGAGATAGTAAACTTTCCTTTCATGATGCGGCAGGTGGTGAAAATATTATTGCCTCAGCTAATGGACATCTAGAGGTTAATTCTGGAACTACATTAGATATGACCGCACCAACGGTTGATATTAATGCTTCTACGGCAGTTACTATTGATGGTCCAGCAACTACATTTGCATCTAGTACTTCAGCCAAACCTCTTGTGATTATAAAAAATACCACTAACGATACAACAGGCTCTACTCTTAGATTCGTTATGGATAAAGGAGCGGCTGGGGCGGCTGGTGATGATATTGGTACAATAGAATGGTATGGTGACGATGCCGCTCAAACTCAAAATTTGTTTGCTAAAATAATAGGTGAGGTTGCGGTAGCTACAGATGGACAAGAAGGTGGGAAGCTGACTCTGGGCGTTGCTTCACATGATGGAGAGATGAATGATGGCCTTGTTCTTGCTGACGGCTCGGCAGAGGATGAAATAGATGTCACCATTTGCAATGGTACTGCATCGGTGTTGACTGTTGCAGGTCACGTTTTGCCAGCAACGGATGACGGGCAAGATTTGGGAAGTGCTTCTTATCAATGGCGAAACATTTATACGGGGGACTTGAACCTAAATAATACCAGAGGAGACGGGAATGAGGTCGATGGAACCACTGGTAGCTGGACGATTCAAGAAGGAGACGATAACTTATTCTTATTGAATCGTAAAACTGGTAAGCAATACAAGTTTAATTTAGAGGAGATAGGATAATGGCTTTAATACAAGGTGCAAGCACGTTTGACCCCCTGTTTGGGGACGGCAGTGATAGTGCAATTACAAATGAGGCTGTCAATGTACCCGATGCCACAACGTATGTAGCGGATGCGGCGGTTGCACCCGCTTCTGGATATATACAAAGATGCACTGGTGTTTTTACATCCAGTGGCTCGGGAGTGGTGACAGTGGGTGCTCAATCGGGTCAGGTAATCGGTTCTCATCCTGCTACTGTTGGCGGTCATGGTGTGCCCCTTGGTGCTATTATGGCAGCTATTGGCAGCACAGCCATTCCACCATTGATGAGGGACGGAGACGACACGGTTAATGAATGTGGAGGCGTTTATCAAATTCTCGCAAAAGGAGTGGTCACAATAGGCGCAGCAATGCACGCAAACGCAGGAGGTACGGCTAGTGCGGAAACGGCGGCATCTGGAGATGGTGGAGCTGGTGGTGGTCTTATTGTTATTGTGTCGGCGGATACTATTTCGGGAAGCGGTGCAATCAATGTAATTGGTCAGATTGGTGGCGGTGGTGCAGATGCCAAAGCTGGTGGCGGAGGCTATTCGGGCGAGCCGGGAGGCAATGCCGGTTTAGGTGGCTCTGGTGGTGGTGCATGCAAGGGTGCCACCGTAGGCGCGGCAGGTGCAGGCTTTATCGCAGGACAGGCTGGTGGAGAATCCGACACAGACCAAGGCGGTGGCGGTGGTGGTGCTTTGGGAGCCGCAGGGTCTAATGCTGGCGGTGTTAATGGCGGAGCTGGTGGTGACAATGATGGCATAAGAATATCCAATCTTCCCCCATCAGCCGATGCGGATGACGGAGCGGCTGGCAACCAATCCGGAGGCGCAGGTGGCACTTATGGTGGCGGTGGCGGAGGAGGCGGTTACAATAGTGGCTCAGGTGCTACTGGTGGAGCTGGTGCCGCTGGTGGCGGTGCAGGCTCAGGTGGTGGCGGAGGCGGAGAAGGTGGCCCGAGTGGAGGTGCCAGAGGAAACGGCGGTGCTGGCGGAGCTGGAAGTCTCTATGTATTATCTTCTTCTTCTCCATACGCTGGCAAGCCCGGCGGTCAAGGCGGTGGTGGAGGCGGTGGGTCTACTGCTGGCGGTGGAGCCGCAGGAAGCGCAGGCTCAGGTATTGCGGCTGACGGCAAGGGAGATGGGGCTGGTGGTGCCGGAGCGGCTGGTAGTGCACGCAGTAATGATGATGGTGGAGCTGGTGGAGCTGGAGGTAATGGTGGCGGAGCAGCAGGTCTTGTTTTAATGATTGCTCCCACTATTGATTACTCTGGAACTGTTACAGGAAAGCATATCAAAATCACAGGCGTTGCAGCGGCTGAATTTATTAGAGGTTTTTATAATTAACATTAGGGGCTTGGTTTTTAGGCTTACGTTCCGCCACCACGCTTGAAAGCCAAGATTCCCTACCATTGTGAGGACTAAGAGCTAATATGGTATTAACACTTGAAGAAATAGACAAGCGACTTGCAGAGATTCCTCAGCAGGTTGCGTCACTAACTACTGAGCAACATCAGTTAATAGGTTATAAAAAAGCATTAGAAGATGTTGAGGCTGAAGCTACGCCTAAGAACGGTGAGGTAATGTCTTCTCCGCACAAGGAGAGAAAATCCAAAGTTGCAAAAGGCGTTTAAATGGTTGCTTCCGCTCATATTGTTCGGATGTCAATTAGACCCAGAGATAGTATATGTTCCTGAGATATTTGAAATCACAGATACTCTCTATGTTCAGATTCATGACACTTCCTACGTGGAGAATGAAGCGTCCTTCGGATTATCAACCAATGCTACAATATACTTGGTTGGAATTGACTCTCTGGAAATCGCTTACTGGTACGCTCTCACGAAACTGGATTCGGCTGTGGTTGATTCTGTTTTTCTTACTGGCTACCTCATTGAGTGGAACGATGCAAAGACTCACGGAACTCTCATGAATAAGACTCTTCATGTTCCTTGGCCTAACAATGCAAGAGATTGGACTTATCCATGGAGCTATGGACATGGAGAATTTTATGCGGACACGATTTTGGCCATAAATGATTGGCCTGAAGACCAGCAAGTATCATACTCGATACAATTAGAGTACAAATGAAATTAGGATATGAGTAGTGATAGATGTTTTTGCTGAATATGGAGCCATAGGTGTTATTATTGCACTCTTTGTAGGGCAATTAGTATGGATGCAAAAGACTTTGACAAAAAAAGTAGATGACGTGATGAATATATGCGTTAAGCTGATAGATAGATGGAATAGGTCAGATGAGATTACAGCACGACACAGAGAAGACATTGTGAAGGAAATGAATGACGTTTCGGATGGTATATCATTTTTAAAGGGAAGGATTAATGGCAGTGCGAGATGAAAAAAGACCCTGTACTTGTGGGTGCAATTGCAGTTGTGAGTGCCATGATAATGTCAGCGATAAGGCCTGTGTATCCACACATATTTTGGGGAGTACTGATAACTCTATTGATTTATGGGTGTCAACTCCTGCTGAAACAAAGTGGCTTTTCGTGGAAGAAGAAGAAGTGAAAGATGAACGGACAAGAGCTGATTGACTGGAGAGAAAGCTTAAAAACTGACTTGGCAGAGGTCAAGACTGATGTCAAATGGATTAAGGGCTATATTAGAGGATTGGATGAGCGTCAATCTGAACTTACGAAGCAGGTATCGTGGCTTAAAGGGGTGGGTTCGCTTGTTGGTGTTATTCTTGGTAGTGTTCTTGCTCTGGTTAGCAGTGTAGTATTTGGGCGATGACGTGGTTTTACTTACATATTGCAATGATGTCAATCATATTAATTGCAGACATGAAAGGAACTTTAGAGCCAGCAGTAATAGAATTGGAAAAGAAAATGGGTATTTATACAGATGAAAAAGTCGAGGTTAAAGAACAATAATGGATGCTGAATCTGTATTAGGTCTAATGGAGCAATATGGGCTTCCTGTTATCCTTTTGGGAGCGGCAATATATGCACTGTATCGGTTCATAGTATTCAGCTTGTACGAGGTCAAGAATGAATTTGGCAGGAGACACGAAGACAACGCAAAGGCTATGTCGGAAGTAAAGGTTGCTTTGGGCGAGATTAAATCCGACCTCAGACTGTTGGTTGGGATAATGACGAAGTCATAATGAAGCTACCGCAAGCAAAATGGGAAAAGGAACTGGCAGATTGGAATCAGAATTTAGGTAATATGTTTGGTGGATTTTTGGGCATGTTCTTGGTGTTTGCTATTTGCATGTTTTTTTATGAAGGCTGTAGTTGGAGAAGTGTAAATGGGCCAGATAATATTATCACTCCGAAAGAAGAAGAAACGGCTCCAGACCCAAGTTTTAACGCCTCAGATTGGATACTATTTGGGGAGTAAGAGGTATGTGGGAATCGGTCTTTATAGCAAGCATGTGGGCGTATTGGTTAAGCGAGGGATGTACGGAGGGGTACACGTTCGCAAACCCAGACAGGAGAAAAGAAAATAAACTTATTTGTGAACATAAAGGTAAGGGCGAGGGCGTACTAGATTATCATGCTTGGCGACTTGGAGAGAATATTGGCACAGTGGGTGCTGTTGCTAGTGCATATATGGTCGCATCGGAGCCACTAAATTTTGCCATGATATTAACGGGGTCGTGGCTTACTGGAACGTGGATATATGAAAGGGCATTGAACTATGTTTTTTCTGACGAACTATTTCCACAAAAAGGCCCGTATCATTTAATGGGGATTACAATTCCCCGCAACCAGCTTGTTGAAGGTGTGCTTACAGCTGGAGTTGGAACAGTATTAATTATGGGAGGTCTATAATGGACTGGGCAATGCAAAATTGGGAATACGTGATGCTTGGTGTCATGGTCGTTGACAAGGTAGTGGCTATGTCGCCAAGTAAGATGGATGATTTAATCTGGGTATCTATGAAGAAAGTTTTGATGGGCATGAGAGTACTGAAGAAAAAATAATGCCGTTTTATAAGGAAATAAAGAAAGTTGTTGAGAGGGAGGGGGGCTATGTAAACGACCCTGATGACCCCGGTGGTGAGACTAAGTACGGTATCTCCAAAAAGGCATATCCGAAAGTTGGTATAAAACATCTTACATTGGACGATGCTGTAGAGATATATAAAAATGACTATTGGATACCTGCAAAGGTTGAACAGCTTCCTGACAGATTGCAAGGTCAGTATTTTGATATGGTGGTGAATCAGGGAAAGGTAAAATCTGCCAGAATTTTACAACGTGCCTGCAATGGAAAAAATAAGAATAAAATTGAAGTGGACGGTCAAGTGGGACCAAAGACAATTAAAGCAACCGCAAAGTTAGAGCCTGAGAGACTAAGAGCTTACAGGCTTATGGAGTATGCTAGGTTAGCACTCACTCGACCAGAGTTAGAAAAGTATTATTATGGATGGGTAAGGAGAGCATTGCATGCCTAAGGCATTTTATGGTCTAAGTGATTTCTCCGGCGGTCTGAACGACGCTTTCAATCCACGTGACATTGCTGACAATCAGCTTTCTGAAACAGACAATATCATTCTGGACGAGAGAATGTCAATCAAGCCGTTAGGTGGAGACTCTACACATACGGATATACCAGACGGTACGGCGGGACATATTACGCCCGGATATGGTGCATTTGTATTCGAGTCTGACCACGAGCAAGGCTCTGCCGCATTGGATACTGGTGAGAACTGGTTTGTAATGTGTGATGGTCTTACAGGTTCGATAGATATATATGACCTTAAGGGTGACTCATTCAATAGTACCGTGTTTACTTTGGGGACTCCATCAAGCAATACATTCGGCTCTGGCCATTTAGATTTTACAGATAATTCTGGTTCGGGTACTAGTGATACTATTGCGGATGATACAAATTCTGTGATGATATCCAATGGTTTTCGCAAGGGTGATATTATAGCAATCTCGGGTTGTACTTCTGATACAGACAATAATCTTAATGGAGTAAGAGTTAAGAATACTACAACTAATACACTTACTCTTGACCATAGTGGAGTGGTTGATACTCAAGCAGATGAGTCTGGTACACCTACTCTTACCAAGCTTATTAAGGCTGTTTATTATTTTTCCGACGAAGCGTTGAGGGTGGCTGATGCTGCTTTTGGTGCTGCGGTCCAGCCTTATTGGTATGGATACATTAAGAGACAGCACTTTGGTACGCTGAGTCTTACTTCTACCACAAGTTTTGATAACTGGTTTGCTAATGTCAATACATTGGCTGCACCCACAGAGCTTGTTATTCATGCATCTAACTATCCTTCTGCAGGTACTGGATTTCAATTTAGCGTAGCTACAGCGTCTGTATCTGGTGGTGGTTATGATGCGGTGGCGTATCAGATTGCAACTTCGTTTATTTATGACGGGCATCAGGAATCATTGCTTTATGTTCCTACGTCGAACAACACATTTACACCGAGTGCCGACAATTATAAAGTGACAATGAATTTGCACGCAACCGCCGCCTTTGATGAAAGGATATCTGGTGCAAGAATTTATGTAAGAGCAGATGGCACAGATGACCCTTGGGCACTGTTGATGGATATTGATATGGCACGTGGTGCAAGAGCAGGGCTAAGTGGGCAGTACTCTCCATGGGTAAAAAATAGTGGCGACCAAGTGTATGTTAATAGCGTTGTATCTCTGGCTCCAAGTCTGGAAACATATGAAATATTAAATGGCTTTCTTCCTTCTGAGCGTAAGATTACGATATCAGGCAATGGAGAAGGATATAAAACTGCGGTAGTGGCGAATCGAAGATGTTTTGTAGCTAATATAAAAACAGAGAACGAGGATGGTCAGGCTGTTCAGATGCGTGATAGGATTATGTATACTCCTGTAGGTAAGTTTGATACGTTTCCTAGAAGTTATTTTATTGATGTTGTTAAGGGAGATTCTGAAGAGTTTATTAAGCTTGAGGAATATTCAGATAGATTACTAGCGTTCAAAACTAGAAAGCTTTACATACTTAATATAGCTTCTCCTTCTCCCGCCAATTGGTTTTTGGAAGATATAAAAGACTTCTCTGGTATAGAACATCCACATGCATCAGTTAAGACAGAGTTTGGTATATGCTGGATAAATAAGTTTGGTCTTTTTCTGTATGATGGAAATAATGTTACGAATCTTTTGCGAAACAAAGTAAAAGAGTCTACTTGGCAAGATTATGTTAATGCTAATACTGTCATAGGGTATAATCCTAAGAAATATTACCTGATTATCTTAAAGAGTTCTTTTGCCACGGATGGAGATGTATACGTATACGATTTTCGTACAGGTTCTTGGGTCTCGGGACAGGCAGCATTTGATACGAACGTCAATCGCAGTAATATAGTTTCTGACTGGAATGGTAACATGACAACTACCTATCAGAATCTTACAACTTCAGATTTGACTTGGACAAACACTAATGCAAACTGGACTTCTTATTCAGGGGGTAACTTGTGGAATTCTACTACTGATAATTATAGTGTAAAAGAATGGTCGGATGACATCCGTGATATTACAGCTGAGAATTTTAAGGTGACAACGAAAGATATAGATTTTGGAGACCCCGGTAGAGTAAAGAAAGTCTATGGCCTTACTCTCACCTATAAAAGCGACAATGACCAGACACAACCGATATACTATGCTACGGACGGTAGCACAAGTTTTTCAGACCAGCTTACTGGTAATTTCAGTGGTACGGGAACAGGATGGAAAAAACTACGAGCTACTTCAAGCAGTCCCATCTCTTGTCAGAGTATAAGATTTAAAATTACAAATCCGACTACTGCCACAGGCACGTCGGAAGGAATACAGATAAATGATATGTCTATTGAATATAGACCTATATACAAGCGAGTAAGTTAGTGCAGACTCAGGAACGAAAACTTAGGAATATGACACAGCGTCCTATTACTATTTCGGATAAGCCACCTGCAGTATCGCAGATGCTAGACGGAGAAAGAGTTTATGCACGAGTTCCCGGAAAGAACTTGAGATTATATATTCGCTTGGGAGCAAAATTATATTATACAGAATTTTTACCAGTCGAAGAGAGAGACTCTACACTGGTGACGACTAATGTATGGGAGGAGATGGAGTAATGGCTGATGCTTTTTCAGCACAGTTACGAGCAATTGACGCTAGGAATGCAGCTATGGCTAGCATTGGAAGGTCTCAAGTTGGTATTCAGCTTGCGAAAGAAACAGAACAGCAAGAAGAGGCCAAAAGAGACATTGCACGAAAGCAAGAAGCAGAGGCAGGTCGTGCCCAGAGTGTAGGTGCAGATATAGCAGAAAGAGGTACTTGGGGTGGATTCATTGGAGGTACTCTTGGTAGAGAAGCCGCAAAGTGGGCAGCAAAAAATGTTTTTAAAACTGCTGTAGGTAGTACTCTTGGTTCGATTGCCATTCCTGCAGCTGCGGCGTATGCACTATCAAAAGCACTCACACATAAAAAAGCTAAAGGATTTAAGGGGAAGGAAATAAATGAAGCTGACATCGCTAATATTGAAACAGAATATTTTCGTAAGCCTCAGGCAAAGCAAATAAAATATGACCTTGGTCAAATCAATACTCAAATCCGCAGTGCTGGAGATATCATGAAGGCCTCCAGAGAATCTATTGCATCGGGCTTTGCCATGCAATTTGGAACAGCTGCTCTTCAAGAGCAGGCACTATCAAGTCTTTTTGGAGGGGCAGGTGCTGGCACACAAGAGACAGAAACATATAAACAGTTTCAGAAGCGTATGCTGAAGACAGGAATTCCAAAGGGAGAAATAGATTGGAGATTGTACCAAACTATGAGTGCAGGTAGACCACAAGCACTTTATAATCCAATTGCTCCTGACGTAAGTGGCCTGTACGGACGAACAAATCCAATGTCAATGGGAGTTCCACCATCAATAGCTGCCATGAGTACACCATCTAAACTAGGACTAAACCCATTTCAACTGCGTAGACGATACGGAAGATAATAATACTATGTGGATTAATACTAGAGTAGAATTTCAATGGGACGGCACTCAGTACGCTGAAGTAGCGTGTGAGGGATACGAGTATTCTGGCGAGATTGCACAGTGCCAAGAAGGTCCATTTCCTGAGTGGCAACAGTATACGGGTGACCCATTATCAGATTTGCTTAATACTCTTGGCCTTACTGAGGGCCAACGCGGTTTATTGGGAGATGATTTTTATGATAATCTTGCAAAGATGTTTCCGGACATTCCACGAGAGACCATTGAACAGTTCGTTATGCAACCGCAAATGGGTCGTTATGAAACCCTTCTTGGCCAATTGCGAGACCAGAGAGCACAACAACAAGCATTTCTTTCTGAGGAATATGGATACCGTGGAGATGAACTTCAAAGGCAGATAGATGCGCAGGAAGCACAACTTGGATTTGTAGGCGAACGATATACTCTAGCAACCGCAGACATTGACGCAAGAAAAAAAGAGGAAGCGGACCGACTTGGTATTACAACAGAAGACTTAGATAGGAGGCTTGACGAGGAAGCAACTCAACTAGGTATTACTCAAGAGGCCCTAGAGAGGCAGAAGTATGAAGCTGGCGAAGAATTAAGAATTACTGAAGGCGATATTACGAAGAGAGAAGCAGAAGCTACGGAACAAGCTAAACTTGCAAGGGATGAGCTTGCGGAGCAACTTGCTGACGCTGAAGCTCAATACGGCACTGGCAGTCCACAATATAGAAGGCTGACAGAAGAATATAATAGTGCAGCTGCTCGCTACAGTACAGAAGAAGGTAAAGAAGGATATGAAACACTTTCACGGAGAGAGAAACTTGCTAGAGTGCAAGAATTGTACGGAGAGACAAGTGCAGAGGCAAAAGGAATTGCAGACCAACTGTCAAGAGAAGAGACTTTATATGGAGATGATGGAGCAGAATCACAAGCTATAGCTGCAGAATTAGCTCAGGCTGGAACTGCTCGTACTCTCGAAGCCGCTCAGATTGCTTCTCGGGCACAAGCCGCACAGACAAGATATGGTACGCAAGGCTTAGAGGCTACAAGATTAAGACAAGCCACAGAACGTGCTAGAGGTATTTACGGTCAGGAAGAGACTAGAATTGCAGGGCAAACTGGTAGAGCTGGACAGAGACTTGCTCTTGAGCAGGCACGTGTTGGTGGTCAGGTTGGGCGTGCACAGCAGGCATATGCCGCTGAAGCAGGTAGATACGCAGGGCAGGCTACTCGTGCCGGAGAAGAGGAAGCCGCTGAAATAACAAGAGTTGGCGGTAGGACAGCTAGGGCTGGTACTGAGTATCAAAGAGAAGTAGCGAGACTTGGTGTAGGTGGAATAGAACAACAAAGACTAGGAAGAGAAGAGGCATCCGCCGGAAGAACCTATCAGACAGCAACGGGTGCTATCGAAGCAGAAAGATTGGGAACGATGGCAGGCCTTGGAAGGCGAGAGGCTCTTGCTAAGAGACGATTCGTAGAAGGTGGAGAGAGAGCTAGAGAAGAATTGCGGACACAAAGAGGTGCGCTACGAGAAAGAGAAGCTGAGACTGGATTTACCGCAGCGGGAAGAGAATCAATGCTTGGTAGAATGATGGCCCAACGCGGTGGTCAAGCATTGGAGACTATGGTCGCAGAAAGAGGAGAAGAACTTGGTGATGTTGAAACACAACGAACTCTCACCGGGCTGAGAGCCGCCGGCCAACAAGCAGAAGCAGGAGAAAGATTACGAGGAGTACAGGAGGCTGGCACTTATCGTCGAGATATTTTAGGACAGCAGTTAGGTGCAGCAGGTGGAGCATATCAAGAAGCACTTGCTTCTGGTGCATATGGGTTGGAGAGAGCTAGGCTTGCACGAGAAGAGACTGAAGCAGCTGCGGGTTTTGGAACAGGAGAAGCTGCTCGCAGGCGAGCCGCCTCAGAGGAAGCAGGTATGTATCAACTTGGTACGGCAGGACTGACTGAACAAGCCGCCAGAGAAGCGGGTACATATGAGCTTGGAAGAGCAGGAACTGCACTTACTGGTGCAGAGCAAGCAGAAACGTATGGTCTTGGAAGTTTTGCACAGCAACTTACAGAAGAACAAGCGGAACAAGCATATGCCTCAGGAACATCTCAACAAAGATTGGCCGCAGCTCAATCTAGGGCAGCAAGGTCAACAGCCCAGAGGCAAGCAGCACTTGGAGAAGCACGGACTCGTGCTGATATTGCGGGTGCACAAAGATTAGGAAGAGTTACAGAGGCTGAACAGCTTTACGGTGAACAGGGTGCGGAAGCACGGAGGCTTTACCAATTACTAGGTGAAGCTGGCTTACAAAGAACATATGGTCAGGACATTTTAGGTCAACAGTTAACTTCGGCACAACGTGCCTATGGTGCTCCGCAGTTCGATGAAGACGGCAATATGATTTCAGCTGGAAGTGCCGCATACGGTCGGGCAGGATTACAAGAAACAGCGGCTTTACGTGCATTAGGAACGCTTGGCCAGAGGGCAACTCTTGGATATGGAGCAGAAACTGGTAGACTAGGAACACTTGGACAGCAAGCTCAACTTGGATACGACGCTGCGGCAGGTAGATTTGGTACGGCACAGCAACAAGCACAATTGGGTTATGATGTTGGTATGCGTGGATTAGGCACAGAAGCAGGAATGGCTGAGCTTGGTCAGAGACAAGATATTTCTGGCATTCAGAGCTTATTGGAAGGACTAGGCTTACAACAAGGCATGATGGGACTAGACCAACGACGTGGAGAGTATGATATTGGACAACAGTATCAAGCTGGTGTGAGTGGTATTGAAGGCTCATTACTGGGTGCACTGCAGGGTATATTCGGACAGATGTTCGGGCTTACTCAGGCTGGTGCAGGCCTAGGCGGCGGTAATGGTGGTTCTGGATACACGAACGTTGGGTTTGGACAGAGTCTGAAAGAGGGTTCCGGCGATTGGAAACCTGAGTTCTTTAGCCCGTGGCCTTAGCACTACATAGGGGTAGCAATTAGGGAGTAAATTATGGCAACACCGTATCAAGTACCGAGCTTATCAGACATAATGTACACTAGGAGTCGTACGCCTACTCCTCAACAGGTTACACTTAATAATCTTATGTCTTTCCTTAAAAGTGCTCAACAGATTAAAGCAGAGACTGAAGCTGAGCGTAGTCACAGAGAGTTTACGAAGCAGAGTAATATAGAAGAAAGAGAATGGCGTAGTGGGGAAGAGACCAAAAGAAGAGCCGTTGAAGAGGAAAAAGAATTACGCAGACGCTTTGAAAGACGACAGGATATTAGAAGAAATGAAAATCAGAGGCTAATCGACGAGAATACGCGAAGAGCAGATAGGGCTAGTAATTTTATTAGGAGTGCACTCAGTGCAGGAAAGATTGAGCATGCTTCTACTCTTTTAGCTGGCTCTCTGACAGATTTTGAAAATGCAAATAGAATGCAAGACGTAGACCGTTATCAGGGAGAGATTGATTCGGGACGTACACGAAAATCAGGAGAAAATAGAGTTAATGCAAAGGTACTTGAAGTAACAAGAGGTGTTGGGGAGATAAGTGCCCTATTAAATACTGATGATTGGACAACTTATGCTGACGACAACGATAGAAATATACTTCTAAATTATGAGAACAGAAATTTTTCTCATTTTACGGCTGTAGAAAGAATATTTTTACAGGATAAATTAAAAAGCATGTCTGCTGCAGAGGCTCAAATTGCTGAATCTATAATAGAGTATGAAGGACGAGGTGCTTTTAGAGACGACGAGACTGATGAGCCAACTGGTGTACTGAAACAACTGTATGAACAAAAGGCAAATCTTCTAGATGAAAGAAGTAGCCTTAAAAACAATCCATCAGCTTTTTTACCATCACATGCTCGTAATAAATCTACGCTTCTTGATTATGGATACGGACCCGAACAATTAGACGATGCAATAGGTACTTGGATTAAAATGGTTAAACCAAGTTTCGCAACAGGTCCGATTGAAAGAGACACACCTGATGCAAGAGCTTATATACATGGTCTTCTAGAGGCTGGTGAAGCAAAAGCAATTTATACTGGTGGAAAAGTTAGTAGCATTTTGACGCGTGCGCAGTGGCAGGCAGCAGGGTTGGGAATGAAGCAGGACCCACCTTTAGATGAAGACCCTAAAGGCCCTAAAAAAATAAAAACTATAGATGAGTTTACAAAAGAACTAGAAGAAAGAATACAGGTTAAGATTGAAGATGGTATACCCGCCAAAGGTTCTAGTGGAGTAATGGGTGAATATACTCATAATATATCGTATTTACAGGATATTAAAGACCCGAAAGGCAAGGAGTATCCTTTAGCCGAACATTCTTACGTTCCTAATATTGTAAGAGAATATGCAGGTTTATCACAAGAAATCTATGATACTATGGACGGTGCCACTGCCGGCTTCAAGAAGAATATCAATAAATATAAGGCAGGTTTGGACAATGATGTTCAAAAGGAAATTAAAACCACACTTGTTAATTCTTTAAACCAGAGAGATGCTGGAATGGCTACGATGTTAGCTATGCGTAATAAGATACAGCAACAGATAAGAAATCCTAATACAGGACAGTATGAAAAACTTCATTTTATCAAGCTCCTTCAAAAGATTACTAGAGAAATAACAAAGGTTGATAATTTCTTTGAATATATGAGAACAACCCATCCAGAACTTTCTCCGCCGGAAAGAGTATTTTCTCAGAAGAGACGGTGGCGGCCACGTGGTCACTTAGATTATTGAAAGCGTCGTTCAGGGTAACTAAATCCATCCTTCATTAAAAAATGCCAGAGAATGACAGAGCAGTACTTTTTCCACATCTTACACCTCCGAGTAACTTAGTAGGTTCGGATAGGCAAGGTAGACGTGATGATGCATCACTGCGGTATTTAGCTACTACTGCACCCAATAGAGATGTAGATAGTTGGACTGACCACCTTCCCTCTTTTTTAAAAGACGCATATAACGAGTCCGTCACAGGTCTCGCTCATACCATTATGAAAGGCGATAAGCCTTTTGACCTCAGTGGATATGACCCTAATATTCTAGAAGATATAGCAGCGCAGATATTTTCCTTTGTAATGCCACTTGACCTTGCTACGCTTGGAGTCGGAGCTAAGGTTGGCACCACATTCGCCAAGCCCGTCGTTAAGAAGCTGATGGCTGCTAAAGTATCGCCACGAGTGGCAGAAAGAGCAGCAAAGTTCGGAGCAGCTAAAGCGAAGATTAAAGCTATTAATCGTGGTGTTACAGATGCGACTATGCTTGGATTCTATGATGGTCTGCACAGTGGTATTGAGCAACAGGCAGAGGAAGGCGGTGTGGACCTCACAGAGGTTCTCAAGTCTACAGCGTCTGGTGTTTTCCTCGGTGCTTCTATGGGCGGTGTTGGAGGATATCTTGCAGGCAAGGGAGTGAAGGCTGTACCTAAGACAGCGGCAGAGATTGCTACGTTAGGTGTGGCTATACCAGTATCTGAAGCACGTGTACCGAATCCAAATGATGTAGTAGGTGCAGCAGGTATGGTTCTTGGGTTGAAGGCAGCGGGCAAAGGTCTTGGCATGACCCAAAGAACTTATAACGCTATTAAGTATATTGGTGATAAGAAAATTGACGCCGGTGGCTTAACTCCAGAGGTTATCGCTAAGGTATCGCGTAAGGAAGTAAGACAGAAGAGACGAAAGGTCCTTGAGCAGCGTTCAGAGCCTGAGAAGCTACTTGCTGCTCGCAAGAAAGCTCAAGAGCGTGGTGAAAAACTACCAAGACTTGCTGAGATATGGTACTCTAAACTTGGTCGCACTCCTAAAGGTGGCAGGCGTGAGGTTATTATAGGAAAGGCCTTTAAGGACCCAGAGACTAAAAAGAATATGATACCTCTCTATGATGTAGCATCGGGTAAGGCTTTAAAGCCTATGCTTGAAAACAGATTTTACGATACACATATACGATTTAAAGCTGGTGTTAGGGAAGCATCCGGGGTTATAAGCTTTACAAACTTCGCAAAGAAGAGTGCAAGTCACAAAAGCCTTGCACAGGACCTTGAAAGGCTCACGATTGGTAAAAAGCCTACCATCTTACCTGAGCAGGCACAGATAATTATGGAAACACTCAAGGGTGTGGATGAGAAGGTAATTAAAGGTCTGCGTGTTGAGCTTTCACGTCAACTAAAGAAATATCCTGCTACATATCGATTAGAAGGTGGACGTACCAAGGAAAAAGGTCCTAGAATAAGAATTCGTGAGAAGCTTGCAGATAAACTACGTGGAGAAGGCATTAAGAAGGGCAAGGATTTCGATAAGAATGCAAATGTAATGAACGTATTTTTAGAGACATTCGGTGCTCATACGTGGTTCAAGGGATTAAACAAAGCAGACAGAACGTCTGTTCGTACTATTTTTCACGACATGAAGTTTGCGCCAAAAGTAGCTTACGTTATTAGCTCCAAAGGTGGTAAGGATATTGTCACTAAAATTTCCCCATTGGAAAAATACTTTAGAGAGGGTGGTGCTACTGCTAAGGAAGCTAAAGAGTTAAGTAAGAATCCTCTTAACTTTTTCTCTAGGGCTTTTGCTGAGTATGCTATGACAGAAAGACTACCCACAAGAGAACTTGCTCCATTTTACAAGAACATGATGGCAGGGCTTGCTGAAAATTTAACAAAAGTAAAGTCACGTAATAAGGAGTGGGGTGCACAACAGACAGTTCTTAAAATGATGTTTGATTCTGTTTTGGGCAAAAAGGCACCTACAAGAATAAAAAAGACTAACCTTAAGAAATATCGCATCAGTGCCATTAAGCGTATGGAAAAAACACTGCGTAAATATGGCATGACACAAGAAGATATTTCACAATTAAAAAGTAAGGCTGTCGGTACAAGCAGGCAAGTGCGTCTTGACCGCCTATCAAACAAGAGCCTTGAGAAGGTTATAGAAAGACTAAGATTTGAACGTGATGTTGCCAATACGCAGAAGCGTATGGCTGCCATTAAAGCTAATATTGCCGAGCTTCCAAAGGAAGGGTTCTTTAGTAAAAATCCTTTGCGCCCCGTTGAGAAGACACTCAACAGGACTAGGACCGGTAAGGATGTGACATCCAGTGTTGATAATTACTTATCAACGGAGAAGAACATCGAAGGAACAATATACGAAAGATTGAGAGAAGCTGGTATTCATCTGCCATTTATGTCATTAAGACCCGGCGCACAAAGACGTCACTCTGAAAAGATTGCTGATGCTATGGAAGACCCAAGGTCACAGACAGAGTTCAATAAGATTATGAACGGTCTCTACGATGAGTTTATTAAACCACTAAAGGCTAAGGGCGTAGACATACAAAAAAGGATTGGTAATTACTTTCCAAGAATTATGCGCGAGGATGTAGCCAATATTATTTTCGATGATACGTACAGAATAGCAAAGCTTTCCAAGATTGAGCATCTCGCATTTGACAGGCAGACCGCAAAGATATCTTTAGGTGCGAGCGACTTGAAAAAGCTTGATTCTATCATCGAAAAACTTGCATCGCAGAAAAAACTAAAAGTACATCGCTATACTAAAGAGGCAATGGACCACTTGCTTCAGACTCAAGGTAATGGGGTCAATACAAAAGCTCAAGCCATTAACAGACTTAGGGAGATGTCCTTTAGAGACAAGTTCATATCCTTTGGCAATATTGAAAAGTCTCGAAAAGCACAACTACCTGCTGGATTTTACGAACGACGTGCTGATATCGTATTGCACAGATACGCTACAAAGCTTGCAAGGCGTGTAGCATATGTAGAGAACTTCGGAGTCAAGGGTGAGAAGATGCTAGGCAGGATAAAGGAACTTGAGAGAAAAGACCCGCGAGCTGCTCGTATGGCAACAGAAATGTTTGACCAACTGACCGGCATTGTTGAGCTTAATCCAAATAAGGGCTACTCTCCGTTTACTAAGAAATTCCTTGACGAGTGGATGTCTTTCTCTGTGGGAACGAAGATTGGTCTTGGCCTTGCTACGATTCCCAATATTACACAGTCTCTTATATCTACAATAGCAGATGCTGGGTATATGAACTTCTTTAGGTCCGCAATTAAAGGTGCTACCGAGAGTCGTCGTAAGTTTGTACGCACATCCGGTGCTATTAACTATAATGTTAACAAGCAAATGTTTGGACAAAGGCATGATTCTTACCTGTCCAAAGTAGCGGATAAGATTACATTCTTCTCCGGTTTCCAAGCTATCAACAAAATTAATAACTGGCTTGCAGCGTCCACCGCAGCGGATTGGATTCCTAAACTAATTAAACAGGCCAATGCTAAGACTGAACGCACGTTCAAGGTTGGTGGTAAGACATTTAGTAAAAGAGATTGGGCCAGAGAAAAACTTAAGGACTTGAACATAGACTACAAAAAGAAAATGACCGAGGAAACTATTACCAAGGGTATGGTAAAGTTTGCACGTGATTCTCAATTGCAGAAGAGCGTTCTAAAAGACCCACAATTTTTCAATAGCCCACAAGGAAGGCCGTTCGTAACATTTAAAAGATTTGGACTCAGGCAGTTTTACTATTCTAAAGATTTAATGTGGAAAGACTATAAACGTGGCAATGTACTTCCAACAATCCGTATGGCTATGGGAGGTATGGCAGGTGGAGTAGGTGTCATATGGGCAAAGAACGAGCTAAGAGAGTTATTAAGTGGAGAACCTCATTACAGGGATGATGTTGGAGCTAAGGCTGTCATTGAGAATATAGCTGCAGTAGGTGCATTTGGTGTGGCAACTGATATAGTAGCTTCCGAATCAATTGTCAGGAGTCTTGGATTCCTTGTTACTCCAGTACAACTGTCTGATACAGCGAAGATATATAGTGCTGTACTCGCTTTCGAGAAGGACCTGCAGGAAGGATACGGTCTAGGTGAAGCTTCCCACAGGAGTATTATGAATGTCGCAGGTGTATTCGGTACACTTACAAAAGAAGCTGCCAAGAGAATACAACCAGAAGAGCAGAAGAAGAACCGTATTCTGCAACTCAAGGGCGTAAGGCGTAATGAAATCCTTGACCTGTTTATAGAGTCACAGGACCTTGCTGGGAAAGGTAAGAGAGAGAAAGCCATAAAGGTACGTGAAGAAGGCGAGAAAAAATGGGAGCTTTGGAATAAGGCATACAGGAATATGGGCTACTACACCGATAAACAACGTAGGTGGAAATCATTTGGTCTCACCACTGAAGAGCTGTCCTATAAAGAGATATTGCGTAAGGTTGCGGAACGTAGAGAGAAACGCGTAGGTAAAAAATATGCCTAATGGAGCAGTGACATCGCCTAACGGAGAAGTTACACCACAGAGTGATAGTTTGTTAGGTATGCTCTTAGAGCTACTTAAAGGACGCTGGACTGAACGTGAGGAACAAACTGGACAACCTATGGGCATACAAAATGTTGCAGCGTTATCTGCGTTAGAGTTCCTTAAGCCCCCACAAAAGATGGTCCCGACTAAAAATCCCAAGCTACTGAAAATGGGACTAAAGGAAGAAATGAATCCCGAGTACCTGCAAATGGTTGCGATGGGTCCAATATCTTCTGCGTCTAAGGTAGATAAGCTTGCAAAAGGAGCTTTAAAAGCTGCAAAGAAATCTGGTGAAAAGATGATTACTTTGTACAGAGGGAACCAGAAATGGGCACCAAAAGAAATGGTTAAAAATAAAAGTTTTGTAGGTCCAGAGACTGTTGGTGGTCACACTATAAGCGTAGCACATAAAACAGCTCCGTCTAAGGCATTGTTTGTTTCAACCGACCCCGTTTATGCGGCAGGAAGGACAGGTGGTGGATTTTTCTCTATTAATCAGCAAAATATATTAAAGTCTATGAAAAAACATAAAGCGTATCCAGAAGATTGGGGCGGATGGGTTAGAAAAGGTGAGCCAAAATGGAATAAAAAAGATTTTCTTAAAGCTATTAAAGAGCAGATGGATAATATAGCAGATATAAAAAGTCAGGCAAAGACTGATAATATGCCGGGTCAACATGTCTTAGAATTTCGAGTGCCTCAGAGCTGGCTCGAAAAGTATGGAAAGAAGCCAAGAGAAATAGGTGGAGCATATGAAGGGTCTTTTCTATTTGATGAAGGTCTTCCAGTGGCTTTTTTGAAAAAGGTACATAGGGACTGATATGCCTGAGAACCAACCACAACCATATAAAGAACCAGAGTTCATAGGAGCAGGTTGGGGTTCCGACCTTATGCGTAAGTGGAAATCCCTTGGTCAGAATATTGGCGTACAGAATATAGCACTTGCACGACTGCTAAATAAATTGTCTGAAGATATGGGATTCAGCCCACCGCCCTCGGACAAGATAAAGACTAGAGGTGGACCGGGAGCCATGGTGGAAGCTATATCCGGGCCTGTTGCCAATCCTAAGAGCATTGCCGGTGCTATTAGAGTACTGAAACAGTTTTCTCCTGATTTTGCACAAAAAGTAAAGAGTCCACTAATTCATAATACAAGCTTGGAAGCGTTATTTAAAATTGTGAAATCGGGCGGATTAAAAGGTATGACCTCGGACGTGAAACCTGCCCCCGGAAAACTTAAGGGATTAGGCTCAGTATCGTTAACCAGAAGCATGGAAGCTTCTATCCCAGCTATGGAACCCAAAAATGTAAAACTGATATATGATAAGGAAGATATAAGAAAGATAGGGCAGTTAAAACCTTATTCTTGGCAACCCGGGTCAAGCAGAGGTGGCTCAGCTAAGACAGAAGACTTAGATGAGATGGAAGAAGTTTTCAAGCAAGCTGGTAAAAAAATTCCTATTATTCCCAATGATATATTAAGAGGTATAGTAATAAGAGGAGGCTTAGAGTTTCCATCTGATAGGGCATTTGGTCACTTGTCTCGATTGAATGTTCCAACTGTATTAACTCCTCGGGCTACACAAATGATGATGCAAAAGGACTATGGTGGTAGCAGATTCCCGCCATATTACCTTAGTAGGTCCAGAACTAAAAATATAGTTCCCACCTATGAAGCAGGTCAGCCGAAGTCTAGTGAGTTCTTAATGAGCTTAATTGAATGGCTTGGTCGCCAAAGTGGGTAAAAAATGCCGACAAAACTGCAAAACTTTCTATCAGCACTAAAGATATACTTTGAAAGACAGGTAGACGAGCCATCTTGGGGTGGGCTATCAGAAGGTCTCATAGATATGAGTCTAGGTAGGGAAGGTCAAAAGCAACCTACGACAGCAGAAGAATCATTTACTAATTTTGTAACGGCTATAGCGCAGAATAAACACCCTTTGGTATCTGGCGGTGGTCCGGGGCAAGTAGAGACAATAAAAGAAATATGGGAAGCTTCTGGTAAGCCATTTATCAAGTTCGACCCTAAGTTAAAACGTGGAGACCCTGCTTACTTAAAAGCAGAAGGTATGCCAGAAAGATTTTTAGCTGGCTCCAATATTTTAAGCGAAACTGGGAAAGTACCGTCATGGGTGTCCGAGCAACGATTTCCAGTTGATACGGTTGGTGTTCACAGCCCCGAAGCATATTACACTATGGACCCTATAGTGGAAGAAACTTTTGCTGAATTTACACATGCAAAACAGTTAGGTCCAGATTTATATGAACATCAATATCCAGTAGGTACTAAGATAACTGAAAAACCATCCGATTATCTAGAATGGGCACAGCCTAAGACAAAAGAATCATTACAGAGATTTGCTGAAAGAAGAAGCCAGACAAGTCTTCAAGGACTGGTAGAAGAATTAGAATATGGCGAATCTAGGTATCACATGCCCGGAACTATGGAATCCACAGCTCACGGACCAATGGAGACAGAATTAAAGTCTCTGTATAAAGAAAAATATGCCCCAAGAAAACAATTGGATACTTCGTACAGGGGGGTAACCAATGTTATGGGACTGTTACAAATGATGCTCACATGGCATCTTATGGGGAAAGTACCGTCAACTACAATAAAAAGAAAGGACTGACGACACGCTGTACGGGAAAGGAGTGTAAGCCCGTGTGCTCGACCAAACGCATCGCCAGTCAATAAATCACAGTAACGTATCTTCTGGTGCGAACACTATCACCGCAATAGCGATAAGCACCAACCAGAGTAACCACATATAACTTCTCCCGCTTAATTTCTTATGGATAGCTAGCCCCTCACTCCGCAAACAGAGTGGTAACCGTGTAGGTTTATAGTCTAATACTTGATAGGACTCTAGATTCATTACGGCAACAACCTATCAGAGGTACCCAGCATTTTTGCCTTTCGGCTCATCGGTGACTATCCATTTTTAAGGTGAGTCTTCTGCAATACGACTCGCAGGCCCCAAGCTGTAAACCGCCTATCGATAGTAAGGCTTTTGTTTACCGAATGAGACGAAGCACTCACCTTATTTCATTATCAATCTTAATGGTCGTATATTCTTTTGTTTCTTCTGCCAATGTGACAGCTGTGATTTAGTCAAATTTTGTGGACAATCAGGCAGACTGTCCACTCGCAAGTCCCACGAGGGAGGGGCAAGGCCACAGAAGAAGCTTTCAGTGCTTCCGTATTCACCTTTAACAGGATTCCAACGCGATTTACCGCAAAACATACAAGATTTGCCTATCTTTGGGCATTCTAAGGCTTCTTTTGTGTAATCCCTTGGTATGTATCGAACCATGCAAGAAACATCCTTAGCATCGCTTCTAGACCCCTTATGATACGTTTCTACACTCACATCAAACCCAACCGCATAAGCCCTGAGAGTGACTCCAGAGGTACTAAGAATCCCTTAGAAGCATTATCGTCTCCGCCTGACACTATCTTAATACCCGACGAGTCTTCTTCGTACATTCTGCGTAGGTTGTATTTCAGTACCGATGTTCTTAGTACGAGAACTCCGCAATTCATTCCTTCTTTGTAAAATATGTGTGCCCAGTAAGTAGCTGTCGTGGTTGAGATACCGCTAGGCTTTCCACGATACTCGAACTCGATGAAGATGTTTCCTGTGTCATACCACTTATCACGTTCGGTCTTTACCTCAACTTGGGCTTCGTCCGCCAACCATAGGAGCCATTTCTGTCCCTTTTCTCCGAACTGAAGGTCTTCATCGAAATGGTTGCTGTATGCCTTTTCTTCGTTCTTCACGTTTCTTCTTCCTTTCTATCTGTGCAGGTGTTCTACCATACCTACTAAGATGCCTGTCTTTTTCACGTCTTTCATCTTTACGTCTCTTAGCTGCTCTGTTCGGCATGGCCTTGTCCAATTTCTACGTCGTTTAATCCCATAACTGGCATTACATTCCATTCGTCTTGGTGGTCTTGATGTATCCACAGAGCACCTCCATTATTTCCCTCGTCATCAGATTGTGGTATCAGAAATGTTCCATTGTCCAGCTCTAAGACTATTGGTCTGCTATCCCAATCCATAGCTTCTGCCTCTTTTGTGGATATCCACCTTAACGCCACTATCTGTCTTCCGAGTAATCGTTCCTCGGCTTTCTTGTGCCAGTCTATTGTGAGTTGATAGGTCATCTTATTTCTCCTTACACTGTGGGCAGGTTTTTCGCTTTAAGCCATACGTAGGAAAGTCTTCGTAATAGTCATCTGGTACTCCGTGAACATATCGTGGTTGCCAGACAAATTTACATTCATCGCAGGCAAACATGGGAGATACTTGTGGCTTATTAAAACTATTAATATCTTTTGATATGTCTGCACTCTTCTCAATGGCGTCTTGCCAATTGTTAGTTGACCTACTTCTTTGTTCCACGTGTCTTTTTGGCTTGAGGTTGTTTTGGTTGCATGGCATCGGCTAGGTCCAGAGCGTCACCTAGCACATTGACCACTTTTTCTATTGTCTTGGTTTGTTCTCCTATATCTCTTTCAAGCTGTTCGATTCTGTTTTCTAATGTGATTATTCTTGCCATTGTTATCTCCTAGTTAATTGATAAAGCGGAAGCAAGGTAGCGTCCACCTGAGAAATCATACACGATTACTATGTTCAAGCATTTCTGCTTCTACCTTATCAAATCTTGATAATAGTCCTTCCATTGCAAAGATGAGGTTCTGAGCCATATGACGGCTCTTTCCCTCCTCAGACTCTTCTGTAACATCAAATGACAGAGAGTCCTTGTGGCTAACGAGAGCATCAAGCATCATCTCAATCTCTGCTCTCAACGTAGGGACCAGTACAGGGACTTTGACTGTGTACATATTATGTATCCTTTTTTATTCTTCTCGTCGAAACAATATTACAATTGCAAGATTTCAGTCTCCGGAGAAGAGAGATATAATGCTCTGCATCAATGACTATGAATGACTTGTGAAAGTCTTCTCTGATAAAAACTCCCACTTCTTGCTTCTCAGGTTTGAGCCATTGGGCCATCTTCTTTCGTCTTTTGCAGCCATAGTATTGTTTTTCAATCTCCACGTCTCCCATCTCGTGCTGTGCACCACCCCTGTCTCGGTTGTGTGCTTCCAGTTCGTAAAACCTTGCCATGCGAGTAATTTCTCTCTGGAGTTCGGCACCGCGTTGCCTGTTACGCTTACCTCGTCTGGAATGTTCTTTGGTCATTGTAGTTCTCCTGCATTTTCTGCGTAGGCCAATGCGAGTTCTTTAGTCTCCGTGAGAAGACAACCGTCTCCGTAAAAGCCCATAGGTGCATAGCCTGTCTCTCCGTATCGGTTCTTATCTACCAGTAGTTCTATCTCGTATTTTCCAAGACTACCGCTAGGATGATGGTCGCGATACAGATACTTCCACTTATAGAACACAAAGATAACCGTCTCGGCATCGGTCTCAATAGAGCCAGATTCACTAAGATTAGAGAGGTGTGGACGCTTGTCTCTCTTCCTCTCAAGTTCACGGTTTAATTGTGACAGGAGCAGAACAGAGCATTGTAATGATTTTGCTAACCATTTATAATGTTGCATAATCTCTACAATCTGCAGTCTCTTATCGTCAATGCTTGGTACATTCACCATCTGTATATAATCATCTACGATAACATCTGGTTTAAACTTATTGATATGTCTTACGCCGGATGACAGGTCTCTTATGTCGTCGAACATTTGCAGGTTCTTATACTTCTTTGTAATACCTTTTCTGACCTTTTTAATCGCATCCTCCTCTTCGTCTGTCATTTTCATTAGTCTCAACCTGCGATACGATACATCCTCAGCTTCAAGTATGAATATTTTCTTCATCATCTCTACGTTGGTCATTTCACGGTTAAAGACCATAACCTTCATACCGTTCTCTATTAGCTTCCGAACGAAGTTTATCATTACTGTACTCTTGCCCATGGATGGTCGACCTGCTATGACTGTAATCTCTCCGCGTGTCATACCACCAGTAATGTTATCTATCTGACCGTATCCAAACTTGATAAGATTACTCTCGTCATGTATCTTATCCATAGTCTCATCAAGCAAAGATTCCATGTCAAACTTCTTAGTAGGGCGCAGATTGATAGCCTTGGTGACTGTACTCTGTAAATTTTCAAGGACCTTGTGTGCGTCTGTACCACCATTATATGCTGCTTTTTGTATTGCATAAGTATCTTCTATGACTCTTCGCAAGAGCCACTTCTCATAGATAAGCTTTGCATGTGACAGAGCATTAGCTGTTGTGGCAATATTCTCAGCAAGCCCGGTAATGTAGTATGCTTGAATATACTTCTTCTGTGTTGTGGGAATATGTTCGTTAACAGTCACTATGTCTATACCTATGCCTTCTTTCTGAAGTGTGCGTATGGTATTCCATATGACACGGTTATGAGTGTTATAAAATACTTCGGGCTTAGGTATGAACTCTGCTACTGCATCAAGCAGATGAGGGTCAAGCATCAACTGGCCTAAGAGTGTTTCTTCTGCGTCTCTATTGTGTGGTAGTGATTCTATTTCTTTCATCTGGTTATCCTCTTTTGAAACCTACCACTGTTCGACCCTTCTATCGCATGGCAACATGCACATAGTAATATGCATTTTTGCAATTCTCTGACCAAGCGTTTCCACTTCAACAGCAGTCCGTTTGCATTGAGTTCAAACTTCTTGTCTCTCAGGTGATGGAACTGAAGACCGGCTAAGTGTTTGTCCCAACCACAGCGTTGGCACTGCCCGCCAAGGTAGTCAACACATTCTCTTTTCCTTGACCACCGCCTCTTGGAGACCTGACAAGAAGGACATTGTGTTGAGTTTGGTCTTCGCTCATCTGTGAACGTCTTGTCACAATATTTACACTTACTCATTGTTCGTTGGGTCGTTGTTAAGTCTAGTCTCTTGCCAGTCCCGATACTCACTCTCCCAATGATATGGCTTCTCAAAGATATCGACAGATTTCCTTACCACCTCATTAACATCATCATCAGAACTAAGGTGTGACCTGAGATAGTCCCGTGTAAATAGGAACCAGTCGTCTTCGTTCCAGAAGTAAGTTGATATATAGTCTCCAACTTCATGCTCTTTCATGTGCTATTCTCCTTATCTGTAAAATATTTGTAAGTAC
>VTLG01003383.1_pt1 | contig 50345 bp, 41 predicted proteins | sample 4694571 | NCBI WGS metagenome assembly VTLG01 (sample SAMN12604809, study PRJNA352737) | marine metagenome | biome: ENVO:00000447; feature: ENVO:00000209|ENVO:00000569|ENVO:01000036; material: ENVO:00002151; isolation source: viral sequences binned using virsorter ... | reverse complement strand
GTATCATGCGCATAGCATCCATTCATCGTATCATGCGCATAGTGTCTATTCATCCCATTGTGCCCATCTTATCCACACCCCCCATCTTACCCATCTTGCCCACCCCCCCTATTCTACCCATCCCCCCCTACCACCCCATAGTACCGAAAAGTCGCCGGGGTTTAGACAAAATAAGCCAGCAATATTCTATATGTACTAGCTAATCTTCCCCTCTTGGCCCCTTCTTGTACTTCTTAATGCCCTGTCTCGCCCGGTACTTTTGAACCGCATTTCTAGTAACGCGCTCCTCCTGCCCACACTCCCACCTAATCCTATTGATCTCGTCTTTAATCCATTCGTCCGTGTGCATTTTCGCCAATTTGTCAATGAACCTTTTCTCTGCTTTGCTTAAACCCATGCTTTTTCTCTCCTTTAAGTGTATAATACTATATGCGTATCGATATTTTCACACCAACCAACGACGAAATGGAACCATGAGCGAATTTAAACCATCTGACAATACGATTCCATTGCAAATGTTCATCAAGGCTACAGCCGACTTAGAGCTTGATGTTCAAAGCGATCTTGCCGTACCAGATCCCACTGCTGACCAAGCCAAGGCCATTCTTAATGAAAGTACCGAAGGGAATGACGGAGGAACAAGTCCTTCAGACGATACAGAAAGTAGTTCGTAGAATAGCCCATAAATTCAAATTTGGTTACTACGATTACGATGATATCTGTCAAGAGGGAACGATCATAGCGCTCGAAGGCTTAAGTCGTTACGATGGCCGCCGTCCCCTCGAAAATTTTTTAGCCGTACATGTGGCTAACCGATTAAAGAATTTTAAGCGCGACAATTTCTGCCGTCAAGAATCCATATCTCCCAGTGGCGACAATAGATCGTCATGGGAGTTTCGTAATAACACCAAGAGGTTTCTTATGGAGCCTCTGGATATAGCTGGCGTGCGAGACGAAAAAGAATCCAGCATGAAGGTGGATAACGATTTCATCGACATGATCGAGCGCAAGGAGCTTATTAGTATCATCGATAAAAAACTAGACGTTTCCATGAGATCTGATTATCTGCGAATGCTTCATGGAGTATATGTACCCAAGACTCGCAGAGAACAAATAGTTGAAGCAGTCGTAGCCATCATTAGGGAGCATACCGATGAAAAAGGGTAGATTCTCTAAACAAGAGATTTCTCTAATCAAAAATAACTACAAAAAACTCTCTTACGAGCAATTAGGCGAAAAGCTTGATAGAGACCCTGAGAGCGTCGAGAAATTCATCAAAGAAAAACTGGGCAAAAACGTCTCGTCAACAGAAGAACGTGCGATACAGGCCGAATACGACCTTAAACAGCGCCTTTACTGGAAAGATCTCAAAGAGCAGTTCAGTAAAGACGAATTGGAGATGGTTTTGTTCCATTGGGGTCGCATGATTGGGCAGTTCAGAGACGACGTGCTACCCACAGAAGAACTCCAAGTTCTTGACACCATCAAGCTGGAGATTCTCATGAACCGCGCACTGAAAGAGCAACAAAAGAGCATGCGAGATATTGAAGACTTGGAAAACTGGGTATCCAACGAAAAGTCTCTTCCTATGGAAGATCGAGATATAGATCGCATTTTTAACTTAGAAAGACAGATAGCTGTCCTTCGTGCTTCTCAAGAAAGTCTGAATAAAGATTATAAAGATCTGCAACAAAAAAAGGGCATGATGCTCCGTGATTTAAAAGCCACAAGAGAGCAACGTATCAAAAAGCTGGAAGATTCGAAACAAACTTTTGTGGGATGGATTAAGAAACTAGTCGAAGACCCGATTTACACTCGGTCAATTGGATTAGATCTGGAAAAGATGCGCATAGCCGCTGAACAGCAACAGCAAAGACTTTCTGAGTACCATCAGTACGAGGATGGCGGCATAGACCAACCATTCTTAACTCCAGAGACTGTCAAAGATGATTAAACATACAATATTCCTAAAATGGTGGCTCTTCATGAGCATCGTTCTTATTGCCTCTATATTTGGCTATAGAAACGGTGTATTTACTCAGGTATATGAAGCTGACTTCACCAAGCTAAGTGTCGTTCTCGCCGCCCTATTTACTTACATGTCCATTTGGTGTGGATGTAAAACGTGGCAGCTAAGCAAATTCCTAGACACATACGATGCAGAAAAAGAGAACAACTCTGTAATCGTAGAGAGAATAGAGCATCTAACCGAAGTCGGCTGGTTCGTGTCTGATCTGTGTCTAAGTATCGGTATGATCGGAACCGTAGTCGGCTTTATCATGATGCTCGGCGGTTTCTTTACCGTTGACTTCTCAGACACCGCCACTCTCCAAAATCTTATCAAAGATCTAGGCTCCGGTATGTCTGTCGCCCTCTACACCACTCTTACTGGTCTTATCTGCTCTGCCTTGTTAAAGGTACAGTATTTCAATCTTAACCAAGGTATCTCCCGCATATTGGCTAAGATGTCATGAGAAAACGCACATACGATACAAATGTAGCATTCCTAGACCTGCTGTTTAACACCCTCCTGTGTTTCGCCGCCCTCTTTACTCTTTCCTTTGTAATGATTAACCCATCTAGAGAGAATGCTAACACGGAATCAAAAGCGGAGTTCATTATCACCATAACTTGGCCACACGAGCAAGATAATGATGTTGATGTATACGTTGAAGACCCGGAAGGCCACCTTGTTTCTTTCAACCGTCGAGAAGACGGCCTTATGCATCTAGACCGTGACGATTTGGGACATAGAAACGATACTATCCAGACACCAGACGGCCCTATTACATATAATGAAAACAGGGAGATTGTCTCCATTCGCGGTATACTTCCCGGTGAATATATCGTAAATGTACATATGTACCATAAAAACTCCGTTGAGGATTGTCCCGTCACCATCCAACTTGATAAAATTAACCCCTTTAAGACTGCCGCCCTCAAAGAAGTCACCCTAGTAATTAAAGAAGAAGAGAAAACAGCCTTTCGCTTCACTGTGAGTCAAAATGGCGACGTGATTGACGTAAATGAACTACCCAAAAACTTGGCCCACGCTCAAGGTCCACCTCTATGAACATCATTCCCACCTTTATCCTGCTTGGGGGATTAATCCTCTGGTTCGTAATAGGAACTAAAGGGTTATGGCCGCTTAAAATGATTCTCATCACCATGACGGTGTGTTTCAGCCTATTCCTGTCCCAGACCATGGAAGACGTGAGAGGGTGGCCTACGGACGATGAGCTTCCAAATAAGTTCAGAGTGCATTGGATAGTTATCAAGGAACCAAGCAAAACGGATCATAGTGAGAAGGGCGGGATATATCTGTGGGTAACGGACTTGGCCGGGGACGGGAAACAGCCGCGAGCCTACAGGTCCGAATATAGCCGTGAGAAGCACGAGGATGCCCAGAAAGCCCTCGGAATGATTATGGAGGGGAAAGCTGTCGCGGGAGGGCGTGGCGGCGATGGAGAGGGCGAAGGAGAGGGAGAGGGGGATGGCGAGGGAGACCAAAAGGGGCAAGGACAAGGAAATGGAACTGGCGACGGTAGCCTCAGTGATAGTCCTGAGATTATCTTTCATGAGCTACCACCGTCTAAATTACCGGAGAAAAATTAATGAAAAAGAAAGCAGTCGTATTTGGCATTACGGGTCAGGACGGTTCGTATTTGGCCGAATTGCTTCTAGATAAAAACTACGACGTGGTAGGGGTAACTCGCCGTGTCAGTACCGGCAATACGGGACGAATTGCACACCTCATGGATTGTCCTCACTTGCGCTTAGTAGAAGGGGATCTAACTGATTACAGTAGCATACTGCGCATTATCGAGGAATATCAGCCGCAGGAGGTGTATAATCTTGCAGCGATGAGCCATGTTGGAACCTCATTTGATCAACCTTTGCTTTCATTTGATGTCACTGGAAAGGGCTGCCTGAACATCCTAGAAGTGTTAAGGGAACACAGCCCATATACAAGGTTTTACCAAGCTTCTTCCAGTGAAATGTTCGGAGATGCATTAACACAAAGGGGTGGAGATACGTTCCAAGATGAAAACACTTTGTTTCGACCTCAGTCTCCGTATGCTATAGCAAAACTAGCGGCTCATCATGCTACTAGATTGTATAGGCAATCTTATAGCCTACACGCAAGTTGTGGAATTTTATTTAATCACGAGAGTGAAAGACGCGGTGGTAGGTTTGTCACTAAAAAAATTACAAAGTATATTGCCCAACTTCACATGCATTTTGAAAACGGGGGTGATAGAGAATCGGCCCCCTTGTTATATTTAGGAAATTTAGACGCAAAAAGAGATTGGGGACACGCAGAAGATTATGTTAGAGCTATGTGGCTGATGCTGCAAGAAGACAAGCCAGACGACTATGTGATAGCTACCGGAGAAACACATTCCGTTAGAGACTTTTTAGAGGCTTCTTTTGCGACTATCGGCATAGAGGACTATATGACTTTTGTTAGACAAGATCCCAGATTTATGAGGCCATCCGAAGTGCCTTATTTAAAGGGGAGTTATTCAAAAGCAAAGGTCGTTTTAGGTTGGAAACCACAAGTCGGTTTTGATGATCTGGTTTCTAGAATGGTGGATTACGACATTAAACAGATCAAGGAGCGGGAGATGATAGGATGAGTAAAAAAACTACGTTTCTAGCCGTAGTGGCCACACTCACGTTAGCAGTATTGGTTTATCATACTTCTCTGCTTCGTAGTGAGATTCTCTCTTTGAGAGAGGAAACTAATGGACACGCCGAGGATATTTATTTTCTTATGAAGAGTGACAGTGCAAGACTGTACACGATTATGGATACGGAGGTTAGGATCTTACATTACGCCAAACCTCACAAGCACGATATGTGGGCTTGCCCAGAGTGTGCTGAACAAAAAGATCGGGAAAAACTCGATGAAAAAATACAAAATCAAAGTAGACATAAGCACAGCGTTACCGGACCTTAATAAACTAGGGTTGAGCGAAACTAGAAAGTCTTTTTGGATAACTATTAAAGCTGACGATCCCGATGATGCATGTGCAGAAGCATATTTGAAAGTTCACAGACTTGTTACCAAACAGAGAAATAATGACCGTTTTAAAGAAGCAGCAGAAGTTGTAAAAAACAAAATGAAGATCATTAAGATCAAACAGGTATGATATGCACAAAAGAGATTTTAGCGATCCTCTATATAAAGAATGGAGGAGACGTATAAAAAAGAGAGATAATCATTGCTGTCAGATGCCCGGTTGTTCTAGAGCAGGAAAATATACGCAAGTGCATCACATTAAGAGGTGGTCGGACTACCCTTCTCTCAGGTACGAAGACTCTAACGGTATAACTCTTTGTAATTTTTGCCACAATATGGTTACAAACAATGAATTATATTATGAACAACTTTTCAACAATATAATAAGCGCTATGAATGATAATAATTCAGGATACTAGAGAACAAAATCCCTTTAGTTTTGCTTTTTACGATTGTGAAACTACAGTAGCAACACTTAAAACCGGAGATTATACTCTTCAGGGCTACGAAGAGGTTATAGCTATAGAAAGAAAGAAAAGCACTTCTGAGCTAGCTACTAATCTTGGCAAGCATAAAGACAGGTTTGAGAGAGAAATGGAGCGTTTGTCTAAGTTTGATCATAAGTATATTGTTTGTGAATTTACAGAGGCCGACCTTTTGCAGTTTCCTAAGAATTCTTCTATCCCCAAGAGGATTATAAAATACATTAGAATGAATGGGAAATTCATGAGAAAACAATTGTATAAATACGAAGACGAATACGGAGTTCAAATTATATTTTGCGATGGTAAGGCGGAAGCCGAAAGAAAGGTCATGGAAATATTCGGAGAAATAGTGCAAGATAATGAGTGATTCTACAGCGCTACAAGATGCTTGGCTTGATATAGATGTCGATGAAGATAGCCTTTTTAACCCTTTGTCGGTTTTGTCGTCCGAAGACATGGACGATTTTCAGTTGCGGTTAGCTTGGTTTTTGAGCAACCCGGAATATTTTACTTTTATTGTAAAGAATATTTTTAATATTGATCTTTTGCCTGTTCAAGCTTTGATGTTGAAAGAATTATGGACTCGTAAGTTTCCAATGCTTATAGCCTCTCGTGGTTTTGGAAAGAGTTTTATATTGTCTCTATACGCCATGATGAGAGCCGTTCTGCTGCCCCCTCGTAAAATTGTTATTGTTGGCGCTGCTTTTCGTCAGTCTAAGGTGCTGTTCGAATATATGGAGACTATTTACAAAAACGCCCCCTTGTTGAGAGACATGGTTACGTGTACTCCGAGGAGAGATGTAGATAGATGCCAAATGACGATAGGGGACAGCACGGTAGTGTGCTTGCCGCTGGGTGATGGGTCAAAAATTAGAGGGCAGCGAGCCAACGACATTATTGCTGATGAATTTGCTTCTATCCCACGAGAGATCTTTGAAAATGTTGTTGCTGGTTTTGCCGCCGTTAGTTCATCTCCTATAGAAAATGTAAAACGAATAGCCACCAAAAAGAAGGCTATTGAATTGGGAAATGAGATTGAGGAAGAAGAAGAAGTTTTAACCAATATTTCAAACCAAATTATTCTCTCTGGTACTGCTTACTATGACTTTAATCACTTCTCGGAATATTGGAAGAAGTGGAAGTCTATAATCAAAAGTAAGGGGAGGAAAAAACATCTTCAAGAAATCTTTGGAGATGAAGAAATTCCTAGCGGTTTTGATTGGCGACAATACAGCATAATCAGAATTCCTTTTGAGCTTGTCCCAGAGGGGTTTATGGATGATGCTCAAGTGGCCCGGTCCAGAGCCACCGTCCATTCTGGTATCTACGAAATGGAATTCGGAGCCTGTTTTAGCACAGACAGTCAAGGGTTTTTTAAGAGATCTCTTATAGAGTCCTGCGTTGCGTCATATCAAAACAGCATCTCATTGCCGAGTGGAGAAATCTCATTTGAATCGGTTCTTAGAGGCGATCCTAATCGTAGATATATCTATGGAGTAGACCCGGCTTCCGAAGTGGATAATTTTAGTATTGTAGTTATAGAATTGCATGAAGATCACAGACGTGTTGTGTATTGCTGGACCACCACCAGAGCAGATCACAAACTTAAGGTAAAAATGGGGATCGTTAAGGAGACTGATTTTTATTCGTATTGCGCTCGTCAAATTCGAGACTTGATGAAAACTTTCCCCTGCGAAAGAGTCTCTATGGACGCTCAAGGTGGCGGTATCGCAGTTATGGAAGCTTTACACGATAAAGACAAGATAGAAGAGGGCGAGCTTCCTATATGGGAAATTATAGATGATAATAAAGAAAAAGATACTGATGGGAATCCGGGGCTACACATCTTGGAAATGTGCCAGTTTGCAAAAGCCGATTGGCTTGGAGAGGCGAACCATGGCATGAGAAAGGACTTTGAAGACAAGGTTCTTTTATTCCCATTCTTTGATGCAGTGTCTTTGGGTATAGCAGCTTCTGAAGATAAGATAGAGAAGAGGATGTATGACACTCTAGAAGACTGTGTTATGGAGATTGAGGAACTCAAAGACGAATTATCTATGATTATTATGAGTCAAACTACATCTGGTAGAGACAAGTGGGATACTCCAGAAGTCAAACTTCCGGGCGGCAGAAAAAATAGGCTAAGAAAAGATAGATATAGCGCTTTGTTGATGGCTAATATGGCTGGGAGAACTATGCAGAGAACCCCAATTCCTCCAGACCACGAGTTTACTGGTGGCTTTGCTGCGAGGGGGAAAAACCAAGAAGGTCCAGATTACATAGGACCGGCGTGGTTCACAGAAGGTATGAAGAATATTTATTAAAATATATGGTGTATAATACTTTGAATAGGTATTGAATACCATTACAATTCCATTATAGGTGTCAGCATGGCAAAACCTGAGAATCAAGACAACCCTATTAAAGATCATGTTCCAGAAGCAGCGTTTGTAACGTGGGATACAAACGAAGAGAAAGCAGATGCTTTATCAGCGGCTGCTGGAGCAGTAGACTCCTATGACGGCATTGGTAGTGCTAATGCATCGCATAGATCTTTTCTAGATGTTGAAAGTAATATTTCTGTTAGAACGGGCTACCAAAGAGACGACTATAACAGATTTAGATCTAGAGAAGCTGTTCCTAGACAACAAAAAAAAATTATGTCCAACTGTATGGACGCTTATGATAGAGTCGGTATTATTAGAAATGTAATCGACCTAATGGGCGATTTTGCTACTCAGGGTATCGCTATAGTACATCCAAACAAAAAGATTGAAAAATTCTTTCAAAAGTGGTTTGAAAAGGTCTCAGGCAAAGAGCGTTCAGAAAGATTTTTAAACAATCTTTACAGATGTGGCAATGTTGTAGTCAAAAGAAAGACCGCAAAGCTTTCTAAGAAAATGGAAAGACAGCTAACAAAAGGTCTAGACGATATAGAAATCGTTGTACCAAAAGTCACAAAAAGAGAAATTCCTTGGAAGTACGTTTTTCTAAACCCGCTAACAGTAGAAGTCCTAGGTGGACAGCTTGCTGTCTTTGCTGGCGACCCAAGGCTGGGTCTTAAAGTGTCCGCAACGATTAAGAAAATGATTACGAGTGGCCATGAGTATCCAGAAATTGTAGCGAAGCTTCCGAAAGATTTGGTTAAAGCTGTTAAAGATGGAAAAAGCGTTATCCCCTTAGATCCTGAAAAAACATCAATTTACTACTACAAGAAAGACGATTGGCAGGTGTGGGCCAACCCCATGATCCTTTCTGTGCTAGATGATGTCATCATGCTTGAGAAAATGAAGCTAGCTGATATGTCTGCGCTTGATGGGGCTATTTCTAATATTAGACTTTGGAAGTTGGGCGATCTGGACAATAAGATTCTTCCAACCAAGACTGGCGTTAACAAGCTGAGAAATATCTTGGCTAGCAATGTTGGTGGCGGAACTATGGACTTGGTATGGGGTCCAGAGCTTGACTTCAAAGAGTCTGCGACTGAAGTGCATAGATTTCTAGGTGCTGAAAAATATCAACCAGTTTTGACAAGTATCTACGCTGGCCTAGGTATTCCACCCACTCTTACTGGCGCATCCAACTCTTCTGGAGGTGGATTTACCAATAACTTTGTTTCTCTTAAGACTCTTATTGAGAGATTAGAATACGGTAGAGATTTATTGGTAGAATTTTGGAATGATGAGATAGAGACCGTACAGAGAGCGATGGGCTTTAGATTTCCTGCTCAGATTCATTTTGAACAAATGATACTTTCTGATGAGGCTGCCGAAAAGAATTTGCTGATTCAGCTTGTTGATCGTGATCTTATCAGCGCCGAGACGTTACAAGCTCGATTTGGTGAGCTTCCAGAAATTGAAAAGATCAGAATCAAGAGAGAGGTTAAGGATAGAGAGAACGAAAGGATGCCTCAAAAATCTGGACCTTATCATAATCCTCAACATAGGAACGATTTGGAGAAAATCGCTTTGACCAAGGATCTTGTTGAACCCCAAGATTTGGGTCTAATCCCCTCTGATGATACTGGTCCGCATCCATTAACTAAACCAGATGACAGAAGAGACGTGGTAAACGTTGATGAAAAGCATGAGGAGCAGAAAGACAAACAGGATGAGAGAGATATGAATAAGATGCAGAAAAAACAAGACTCTCAACCTCCGCAGCAAAAAGAATTTGAACCCGTTGGGCGACCAGAAGATGGAAGACCAAAAAACGCTAAAGATAAACAAAAGCGTAAGCAAAAGCGTGTACTTCCTCGTAAAGCAGCGAGCGACTTCACCAATCTGTTCTTATGGGCTAACGACACTCAAAAACAGATAGCGGAGATTGTTCAGCCAGCTTTGTTAGCTCACTACGATAAGAAAAACGTTAGAAGTTTGACAAAAAGCCAAATGGACGAGCTTGAGTACATCAAGTTCTGTCTGCTGTGTGATATGAAGCCTTATATGGAGGTAGACATCGAGACAGTGCAGAACTTGCTTGAGCAATCATCATCTTCAAATTTTTTCGAGTTCTTAAAAGCCAGAAAGACTATCGTTGATGAATTTGCTGCTAAAAATAGCAGACAGCCCACAGTTGACGAAATGCGAAATATTCAGTCTTCTGCATACGCGATGAGATCATTATCAGATCTGTAGAATTGATTTTTGATTTCAACAGTGGTTTTGGTGTATAATTCTTATGAGGTAAGACAATGAATATACCGATCTTCCAATCCGAAATAGATGCTGGCCTTTCAGACCTTATTAGGTCTAATGCTAGCATTGCATATTCCGCTTTAGCCGCACCACACACCCCCAGTGAGGTTGAAGAGGAAAAAGAAAAGCTTTTTGTTTTTAACACTAAAGCTGTAAGCAATCCTGAACAGATTGATTTATATTATCTTAATTCTGTTCTTGTTTCTACCGGGTGGAACAAAAATGACGATGTCTTCGACCCGAAAGAAGTTTGGGCTGCTAAAGACACTCCTGAAGATAAACAGTTTAATTTTATGCATGATGAAAATGATATCATCGGGCATATTACAGGTAACTGTGTTTTAAACTCTAATGGAAAAGTCATTGCTGATGATCAGGATATGCCGGATGTCTTTGATATTGTTACTAGTGCTGTAATTTATAAAAGTTGGTCAGATCCAGAAAAGAGATCTAGGATTGATCAGGTAATTGCAGAAATAGAAGATGGTAAATGGTTTGTTTCTATGGAGTGTTTGTTCAAAGGGTTTGACTACGCTGTAGTTTCTCCTGATGGAAACCACAACATTGTAACTAGAAATGAAACGTCTGCCTTCCTAACTAAACACTTAAGGTCATACGGAGGAGAAGGAGAGTACGAGGGACATAAAGTAGGAAGACTTTTAAGAAATATTTCATTTTCTGGTAAGGGCTTGGTTAATAACCCAGCCAATCCCAATAGCGTAATTCTTAAAGAGAACGATCCCTTTAAGTCTACTCAAGCATGCGTAATAGAAGAAACCACTCTAAGGGAGACAAATAAAATGTCTAATGACACTGTCATGCAACAGCAGCTAGACACTCTTAAGGCTGACTTGGCTGAAGCTAAGAAGCGCGAAGAGAATCTAGAAGCTCGACTAAAGGAACTGGATGAGAAGGCTTTCACAGAGAAGGTCGAAGCTCTAGAAGCTGAAATCCAGACCAAAGATGAAACTATCGCTTCTATGTCAGAAGCCGCCACATCTTTTGATGCTGAAAAGGCTGAACTGACAGAAACTTTGACTAAGGCTCAAGAAGCGCTTGACGCCCTTCAGTCAGAAGTTGACACCATTAAGGCAGAAGCCCATAAGGCTGCTAGACTAGCCGCTCTTGTTCAGGCTGGTCTTGATGAAGAAGCTGCCGCAGAGAAGCTAGAAAAGTTTGCTGATGCCAGCGACGAGATCTTTGCTGAGATCGTTGAGTTGCTTTCAGCGGCTGATAAGAATGGGTATCCGCCCAACTGTAAAGAAGGTTTTGTAGCCAAAGATGGAAAATGTGTTCCTGAAGAGGCTGACGCAGAAGTTGAAGAATCTGCTGATGCTGATGAAGACATTGCATCAGATGAAGCCGCAGAAGAAGCGGATGCTGATGTATTGGATGAAGTGGAAGAAGAAGCAGAAGCTAGTCTAGCCGATGCTGGAGAGACTGATTCTGTCAAGAGTGCGCGTACTATCGCCAGTGAATGGCTTAAGTCAAGCATTCTAAAAACCACAGCAGATTCAAAAGAGTAAATTAATTTAAAAGTCTCAATTAGGAGAATATACAATGGCACTTAAAGCTGATCGTCATGAACTGCAAACCGACATCTCTTTCTTCATGAATGAAGTAGCGTCTAGAGGCGGTGTTGCCGTTTTTTCAACCGCTGGCTCAGGCGCAGCGATGGATAGTAACAAGGCTCTTGTAACCTATAAGGCGATGCCTTCTGGTTCAGTTCCCGCTGGTCTACTTCTTAATGACATGGTCAATATTGACCAGACTCGCCAGCATATTAACTGGCATAAGGATGAGGTCCAGAAGGGTGGCAAGGTTACTCTGCTTACGCAGGGTTGGGTTGTCACTGATAGAATTTACCCCGGCGACACGCCCGCTGTAGGCAATGTAGCTTATGTACACCACAGTGGTTACATTTCAAGCGTTATTACTGCCGCCAAGGGTCAGTTCGACAGAAGCATGCCAACCAACCTCGCCGTTGGTCGTTTCCTCTCCAAGAAGGACGAGGACGGTTATGCTAAGGTCTCAATTAACCTTCCTAACCAAACGCACCAGTAGCCTTTAAATAGGAGATAAATAAAAATGGCTAATACTTTTCAAAGACCAGATGAGCAGTTCCTTTCACTGCTAAAACAGTCTGGTAGTCCCGATAAGGCTGTTGCTCTAGAAGCGCAGCATGAGATTGCCAAGGCTCTACAAGAGCCGCTTCGTCAGGGTGTTCTCGTTGGCGATATTCTTGGCAATATTTTCGAAAGCGTAGTGATGGAGCCGGGTACGACTTCTGAGTTCCCGCTTGATCTACTTGCTCCGGGCGAAGAAGACGAATTCGTCGCCTATACCAACCCCGGCCACGGTCGTATTCCCGAGCGTCAAGTCGAAGGTGATTACGTAATGGTCCCGACCTACAGCGTAACGGCTTCAATCGACTGGCTGCTACGATACGCCCGCGAAGCTCGCTGGGATATTGTTGGTCGTGCCATGCAGGTGCTAGAAGCTTCATTCGTTAAGAAGATTAACGATGATGGCTGGCACACTGTTCTCGCCGCTGGCGTTGACCGTAACATCATGGTTTATGATGCTGATGCAACTGCTGGTCAGTTCACCAAGCGTCTTGTTTCCTTGATGAAGACTGTCATGCGTCGTAACGGCGGTGGCAACACAGGTTCTTTGGTTCGCAGTAGACTGAGCGATCTTTATCTCAGTCCAGAAGCCCTAGAAGATATTCGCAACTGGCAGGTGGATCAAATTGATGAGATCACCCGCCGCGAGATCTTTACGGCTGCTGATGGTGGTATTACTCGTCTATTCCAAGTAAACCTCCATGATATCGACGAACTTGGAGAAAGCCAAGAGTACCAGAGCTTCTTCACCAGCCAGCTTAGTGGTAGCCTTCAGGGCAGTGACCTTGAGTTGGTTGTTGGTCTTGACCTAAGTAATAGAGATTCCTTTATTATGCCAGTCAAGCAGGAAGTTCAGATCTTCGAAGACGATAACCTTCATCGTCATCAGAAGGCTGGCCTTTATGGCTGGGCAGAGCTTGGTTTCGCGGTTCTAGATAACCGCCGAGTCCTTCTAGGCTCCTTCTAGTCGTCAGTCGTCCTGCGGCTTAAAGAATCCGCCTCGCACTCTCTCATGGGTGCGGGGCGGTTTTTTTATTGAAATATGGTGTATAATATATTGAATAGACGTTTGTATAGGAGCAAAATATGTCTGGTATTTCTGATTATTTAGAATCGGGCATAATAAATTTTATATTTAGAGGCAACACCAATAGCTTTACCAGTCCCGGTAATCTAGCTGTAGCCTTATGCTCTGGCGTTCCTCAAGATCACCAAACTGGTTCTACTATACCAGAAATAGCGAGTGGCGTTGCTGGTGTTTCAAATGGATATAAAAGATTTAATTTAGGATCTCCAGCAGATGCTACATGGAGATATGTTAATAGTAGCGGCGTTACAAATAATTTAAGCAAATTGAGTTTCCCAGCCTGTAGCAATACCGCTTGGGGTCTTATATCCGGTGTGGCTATTTGTAATAAATCTGGAATAGGCACAGGTCAAGTTTTGATGCATGGCACATTGGCCACTCCTGTTGATATTAAGACTGGCGAAATATTTTCGATTAATATTGGTGATTTAGATATAAATCTATTTTAGAGGGGTTATCAAATGGCTTGGACTGACGATATGCCTACTATAGTTAGGTATTTAATAAACGATCTTGATTCCACAGATTATGCTTATTCCAACGGAAGAATTAAACAAACAATTGTAGTAGCTGCTCAATTAGTGTTAAATGAAATAGATTTTGACAAAACCTATACAGTTACAGTTAGCACCTCTGGAATTACTCCAGACCCCACGGCAGCAACTAAAGACGACGCTTTTATTAATTTGGTTTCGTTGAAATCAGCCTGCTTAATAGCTTCGAGCGAACTTAGAACCAAAGGTCTAGATGCGATTAGGGTGTCTGACGGTGCATCTACTATTGACACTGGAAATGTTCTGAAGGGATTTGAAATTTTAAGTAAAGATTTATGCGGTCGTTATGAGCATGCTAAGATACAGTATAAGGCTGGTAATTCTGTTGCCGGTCAAGCGATTCTCACACCTTATGAGTCCCCCAACTTCCCGATAGTGCACGGAGAGGGACACAATACAAGAACTGGATATTTCGAATAGGAACGGATAAATGGCACAAAAAAATCTAACAGATCTTAAAGCGCAATACACCGATAGTTTAGCGGACAATGACGCTGGAGCAATATCTGCCCAAGATGTTAGAGACGCTTTTACTAACACGGCGGATTCTATTAGAGCTATTGCTGCCAGTGGGGAAAGACCTTACTATAAGAATAAGTATGCTCAACATGGAACTTCGCTAACATTTCAACCCAGCGGAGATATTGGGGCTTTCGAAATTATATCCACTATAGGTGGGCAGTGGGCTGAAGGAAAATATGTAGCTGGTATAAAGTTTGAGTCGGGATCAGACAACACAAATAAGGATGATGGGGGAATTGGTTTTTATACCGCTTCTTCTGGAATTCTTCCTGTAAACGCATCTGGAGCCACTTGGCCCAAGACAATGTTTAAAAGGGCGCAGGTTAGACATGATGGAACATTTGAAGTTAAGGGTAGCGGCGCACCCGGCCACATAGGTATCGAATATAATAGAATTCATGGAAACGGACTAGGTTTACTTGTAAATAACACTAATGGAAATCATATAGCTAGTCCTAATAACCAAACAATGCGTCTTGGCACATGGAATAGCTCTACCAATACTTTTTCCAACAGTTTAATGATTCACGGCTCTGGGGCTGTCATTGTCACCAGAGAGGGTGGCAATCACCCCGCTCTTGGTACTACCATTTTGAGTTCTGGATGGGCAGATTTCTGTATAGAAAATAGAAACAATAGAAACACTACTAATAACAACAATATGGGACTTGGCTCCCGCATTTTGTTTAAAGGTTTTAAAGACGCCTCTCTATCTAATTCTCAGTCCATGTATGCTTTGGGCACTGATATCAGATCGTCTGGCAATAGCTCAATCGATAAGAATAACTTCTTTATTCAAGATCTATACGCAAAGAATAAACCTCACAGGCTGTATATTGATCCATCCGGTAATATTGGTATAGGTAACGTTGCTCCTAGTGGAAAGCTTCATATTACTGCTGGCGGCATTTATAGTGGAGCCAGTGGAGTAGCTTTATCATTGGCGACGACAGAATCAAGTACGTATTTTGATTGGAAGTTGTCTAAACCAGCATCGCAGGGAGATGGCAATAACACCATACTAACCCTAGATACTAGATATCCATCAAATAAAAATATCTTATCCGTTCAATCAAATAGTGTCAGAAATTCTACTCATGTTGGTTTTGGTACTAGAACCCCGCATGGAATAGTGGAGATTTCACACGGAGGGGTTGGCCACTCCGGTCTTAACCTCACCAATACTGGCACTGGTGGAAGAAGGTATACCCTTATAAGCACACACGGTTCGTCTACAGCCCTAGAAACTCCAGCCAACAAGGCTAGTGGTTGTTTTGTTGTTCAGGATTCAACAGCCAGCAGAACAAGATTTGCTGTTGACGCTTCAGGTAACGTTGGCATTGGCGAAATACCCCAGACCATCAAGGGTACAGCCACCAAGGCTTTGATGTTTGGAGACAATGGTCAGAACGTATTGGCGACAAATCTAAATAGCGCTGGTCTCTTTGCTAAAGATACTGGCGGAACTGTTAAACTTTATGCTTTTGATGAGGGTGGTAACCAAAGCGCTATCAGTCCTCACGTATTTAAAATGTTTGATCAGCCAGACCCATTAGCTTGGTCATATTATGGCATCAACCATGCAGTTGGACAAGAAATTAATGTAGATGTGTATGGAGCGATTAGATCGCTAGAAGAGTTGACCGGTAAACAATTTATATTTACACAAGATATAGACGGAGAGTAACATGGCTATTGTTAAAAAAGTTATAACGGCTAACGCCATAAAAAATGGCACGGTTGTGACCGGAGTTGATACTCTCGGTAATTCTAACACAATTGATCCGTATAGTGGTAAAATTACAACAACTTATACCAGTATGTCTAAGGGCTACGGTTTAGGTACTGATGGGAAAACCCATTTTCAGTGGTTAAATGTTCATAGTTCTGGGGCGTTACAATCACTCTATAATACTAGGTTTGATAATCCTAGATATTATACTGGTGATGCTGCTACATAGGATCTTATAAAGGGATATAACAATGGCTAATGACGTAATTTTTGTACCCAATTCTGGCGAAAGAGGAAGGATTGGCGCTACTACAGGTGTGGATGTTCACGGGAACAAAAACATTCTGACAGGCTATTATGTAGCTTCAGGTGTAGATGCTACATATTTTGGCAGGCTTGGTGATAGAAATGACGACATTAGACATTATGGAGGCGATTCGAGTAGTGACGATGGGGGCGGTGGCGGTGGCGGGGGCGGCGGTGGTCCCACCACTACAACTTACACAGTGGCTGCTAACGGAGATGACGGAGTTGGGTCAACTGGCTACGTTTCGTACACGACAAACCACAAAAATGTTGCTTACCTCAATACCAGCAGAACGTACATTCAAATAGGTGCGCAATATGAGGGGGAGGAAACCGAATGGGACCACTCTGTCGGATTCTTCCGGTTTGATAACATTACCGCTGCTCAAGGTGCGACGATCTCAAGTGCGTATCTCAAGCCGTACAAGATGTCGTTTGTGGGTAGTGCTGTCAACCCGGACATTAATTTCAAAATCGGGGCATTGGACCAAGACGATCCGGCGGCCCCATCGTCGGCGTCTGACCTGCAAGGCCACATTGGGCAGTATACCACAGCGGAAGCATTATGGGACCACGACACACTGAGAGCAGAAAGCAACTCCAGCGAGTTGACATCCCCAGATCTCAAAGACGTAATTCAAGAAATTGTCAACCGCAGCGGCTGGTCGTCCGGTAACGCTATAGTGATTGTCATGTATTTGAATAACGCAGCATTCTGGCCAACATATACTGGCGGGACCACCAACTACGTTAATTTTGAATCATATGACAATACTAACAGCAACCCCGCAAAATTAGAAATAACTATATAGGGCAACAAATGGCAATAAATATTCCAGAGAGTGTTTATAAAAAATTCAATGAAGTCGTTGATATAATGATTTCTGAATTTGGTGTTCCTTGCACTCTGGTGTATCCAGAAAAACGAACAGCGTGTAGTAACTGTATTACAAACACCATAGGTAGAAAATCTGGAAACAGATATAGAACAGGCGGGCCTATACCGTTTGCCAGAGGTATGATGTGTCCTCTATGTCATGGATCTGGATTTAAAGATTCAGAGAACAGCGATGAGATAACAATGAGAGTATATTGGAGAAGGAGAGATTGGGTTAAAACTGGCATTCAAGTTGATATTGCTAATGACGTTGTGCAGACTATCACCTATCTTAAACATCTTCCAAAAATTAATAAAGCTAAAGAAGTTATTATTAATAAGAATGTTCAAGGACATGAAACCTTGAGATATGTTAAGATGGGCGAATCTATCACTAACGGTCTGCAACACAATAGATACATCATTACTTATTGGCAAAGGGCATAGCTATGTCGATGATACCACCATTCGGAGCAAGACTTGGGTTAGTCCTAATAGAAACTGATAAAGTAATAGAAAAAAGGATGAAAAGAGCGCTGACGTATCAGATAATCACGAAGTTTAAAAGATCCGCTCCAGTGATTGAAAATCTTTTAAAAAGGCAGGTTGCTAAATGGATTCTACAATCTCCCGAAATAAAGTCTTTGATGGGTGGTCAACTTCAAGGAGATTTTGGGCTTGTCAATTCAGCTTCAGCAGTTAGCCAGATAGCTCATGCTGTCGTAAGTTCTGTAGATGTAAAGCTAGGAGCGTTAAGTAGCGGTTTAAGAGGCAACGCTCTGATAGTTGGTATTCAACCACAGAGTATGACGAATGTTCTCACAGCAGTCGCTCCGGTTAGGACAGAAAAGGGCGAGAGTTTACCGTGGATAAAATGGCTAATAACACAGGGAGACGCCCCCATAATTACCGGGTGGCATGTTAAAGAAGAGCCGGGTACAGGAAGAAGCGGTTTAGCAACTATGAAAAGAGGTGGAACTTATACAGTAGGTAGAGTTGATGCAACATTTAGCGGCACAGTTGGTAATAACTTTATAACTAGGGCGCTAGACGGTAAGAATATTGAAGTGGCAGCACTTATAATTAAAGGGCTGGAGATGACTAAATAATGCCAGATTATACAGAGCTAAAAGGGTTCACTCAAATAGGTGACAGCACCCTTACTTCTATTATACAAGACAATATTATTGAGTTTTATGATTGGGGTCTATTAAATAAGGGTAATTATTTTAATATTACAATCCCCACCTCTGGTCAATACGGAGGTGATAAACATCGCTTGAGATTAGTTGACGATCCAAACTATACGAAAGGTCAAGTCTGGGAAGCCTATAGATCCAATTGGGTTTGGCAAAGCGGTATCGACCAAGCCGATCAGCCTATTAATATTTCTGGCGTTCATGTAAATGGAACATTTCATTCAAAAACTACCACTGGCACTTATGCTCACCACGTTAATTACCCTTGGGGCAGGGTGGTGTTTGATAGCGCCATTGACACTAGCAGCACCGTTACAATGGAGTACAGCCACAAGTGGGTTAATGTGACATATGCTAACAGTGTGCCTTGGTTTAGAGAGTTACAGTCTAGATCAATGAGAATAGACAACTCTCACTTTCTACAAGATGCATCTGGAGATTGGTCACAATTGGCTGGTTCTAGATTTCAGCTACCGGCAATCGCCATAGAGATGGCCCCTCGTAGAAAGAATACTCCATACCAATTAGGCGGTGGGCAGTATATTAATACAGATGTTATATTCCACGTATATGCAGAGGATGAATATACAAGAGATAAGTTGGTAGACATTATTAGTTTTCAAGATGACAAAACAGTATATTTATTTGATACCAACAGAATGACTACGGATAATAGATTTCCGTTAGATTATAGAGGCGCGAAAGCTTCTGGCGCGCTAACATATCCCGATCTGATTAAGCCAAGCGGCTCTCCTTATGGAGATGGAACTTTCAACGCGGGGTTCAAGCCGGGAAGCAACAGTAGTAAACCAGATCAAATGAGATTTACTAATACTAGACACGATGGCCAGACAATGCTCAACCCATCTCTTTACAGCGGGTTTGTTCGTTGTGAGGCAGAAGTAATTATGCCGGGAATTTAGCTTTTTTGGTGTATAATACTATAGCTAGCATTTCTGGATATTCAGAAAGACACTAAGGAGAATTTTTCAAATGGCCAATAATAAAAGAGTTTTTTGGGCTGTACAAGGTGTAGTGATTGGTGAGATGGGTGAAACTACCATCAACACCACGGCCCCTTATAATGATAAAACAAAACTGAACCCAGTTCACGGCTTACAAAGTGTTGGTATTACTACCACATTTAATCTTGAACAAGTTTTTGAAATGGGTCAGTTGCAACTATACGAGAACGTAGAAGACGTTCCAGACGTTGAAGTTACCTTGGAAAAGGTTCTCGACGGCTACCCCACACTTTACCACTTGTCTACCAGCGATCCGGCTCTTGTTGCCGGTACTGATACTCTGGTTGGTAGATCTAACGCCCAGTGCGATCTTCGCATGGGGGTATATTCTGACACAGCTTCAGAGGCCGGTGGTTCTAATCCCCAGTCTGAAGTTTACTGTTCTGGCATGTATGTATCTTCTGTCAGTTACACATTCCCAGTAGACGGTAACGCTACTGAGTCATGCACTTTGGTTGGAAACCACAAACAGTGGTATACCGCTGCTGCTGCTGGATCTGCACTTGGTACTGCTGATCTTGGATTTGGTACAGAGTCTGCGCCTTCTGGCATTACAAGACGACAGCACATCAACATGACTGCCAGTAATTTCCCGCCAGAAATTCCGGGCGTTGGTGCTGATGGACAGATGGATACACAGTCGGCGGGTGGTATTCAGACCAATCCGTTGGCTCATATTCAGAACATTACTGTAAGTGCTGATTTGGGTCGAGAAGTTATTAATGAGCTAGGCCACAAGGGTCCGTATTGCAGATATGTAAGTTGGCCCGTAGAAGTTACTTGTGAGATTGAAGTTATTACATCTTCTGGTGATTTTGTAAACGCTCTACCAAACGATGAGAACCTTAGCGACCGTGCAATTTATATTGCGGTCTCTGGCGGTTCACCAGCCGCTGGACCATTAATCTTGGATCTTGGCACCAAGAACAAGCTAACGAGTGTTTCTTATAGTGGTGCAGATACAGGCGGTGGAAATGCTACCACCTCATTCTCTTATTCCACGTTTAATGATTTGACTATATACCACGTAAAGAATCCGACAAACGCTTAAGAATTTTATAGCAGGCATCGGGGGGTGCTTCGGCGCCCCCTTGTGTCAGCGTTATTTTGCGATAGCCTCTGCGTTGCAGTCTATAGGATAGTTAAAAGGCAAGTAAATACGCTGACTTTTTAGGGAACTTTATATAGGAGACGACATGCATACGGACAGAATATTCCCGCTTGAATTTCATAGAGCATTTTAATGCAATGGAATTACGAGATCGGGAATTTTTTGTATACAGGATTGCGGCAGGTTATCTTAGATATAAAGATAGCTACATGACTTTATATATACATGATCCTAATGTTGATGAACTTTATCAAGCTCAGGAGCACGCTCTAGAGTGTTATGATGATTCACTGTTTTCAGGGATGTACACAAGAGAAGATGTCCGATGTTTTATGAGAGATAATAAATTATGGACCGATAGAGATGATGATAAAGTTAAGGGCCTACCAAAAGAAATAGAAGATATAAAGGTTAAAATGTTTGAGAGCTTGTTACAAACCAAGACTAGAGAAAGTCTTAGAAAACATTTAAGACGTGCTGAAAAACAGTTGGATGAGATACTTGAAAGAAAATATTCTTATGATCCTTACACTTGCGAAGGATATTCTACGTATTGTAAAAACATTTGGATAATAGAAAATTGTACAAGATCACAAGATGGGTCTAATGTTAATTGGCAAGATATAAGTTTATATTCAATTATGAGTTATTTTCACTCTTGTTCGCCAACAGAAAAACAAATAAGAGAGATAGCTAGAACAGAACCTTTTAGAACCAGATGGGGAGCTTCAAAAGAAGACGTTTTTAAGCATAAAGGATTTGAGCTTACCGATTTTCAGACAGGATTAGTGCTCTGGTCAAAGCTATACGATGGAGTTCAGGAAAGCCAAGATTGCCCATCTGATGATGTAATAGATGACGATGATCTTTTTGATGGTTGGCTAATTTCTGATAGAAGAAAAAGAGAAATTGAAAAAAATAGAAATGATGCAGAGTCATATAATACGGGCCATGACGAGGTATTTATACCGGCGCAAACGCCCGCAGACCAAGCGAAAATTAACGATTTAAATGATCCCACTTCTAAAATGATTAAACAGCAGAGACATAATCAAATCGAGCAACAGGGTTCCGTTAAACACGGCGAATTGGGAGATGTCAAAAGAGATAAGCAGATGCAAGCCAATGAAAAGTATAGAAACAAAGTGAAAGGCTAGGAATGTCAGAACAGGAATATAATTATGACGATTTAATCAGATCGTCTAGAAAATATAAGACTACTAAAGAAGACAAATACAAAGAAACTTCAAAAGATAGATTGTATAAAATATCTAAGAAAAAAGTAGAAACAACTATGATAGGAGCTTTAAGCTCTATAGAGAAGCATTTTGGTTTTCTATGGGGGCACGAATCCCAAGAAGATCTTAGCCCAGAAGAGCAGCATATTAAATCTATTTATGACGAAGTTAGATCTGAAATATTAGACAAAGGAAATAATCAAATAAGGAATCTGGAATCTGAAATATCTCAGTACGAGGTTAAATGGTTAAGATACCATATGAGCCTTCCAATCATGTCCGTGGAATCTAAGGAAGAAAACGATGGCTAAAAAGAGTAAAAACAAATATTTAATTACTGGAAAAGATTCTAATGGTAAAAACCGCACGGTTGCTATCATTAAGCCAACACCAGAAAACACTAGACAATCTCAAAAGGTTTATAACAGGACTTTTAGAGACGCTCTAGAATCTGGCGCTCTTTTAAGACAAAAGCTAGATACTTATATGCAAGAGCAGGGACTTTGGAACGAGGAGAAACAAAAGCAATACGATAAGCTTGTTGATGGAATTATTCAGGACGAAAAAATAATTAAGAAGGGCGGCATTAAACTGTCCGAAGCTAAGAGTATAGCTATAAAAATGAGTGATAGTAGACGTGATATTAGAGATCTTATTTCTGAAAAAACTACTATGGATGGAAATACAGCAGAGGGCCAAGCAGACAACGCTAGGTTCAACTATTTGATGGCTTGCTGCACTGTTGATCCTGATACTGGAAAACCTATTTTTGCAGACGAAGATGGTAATCCGTGTTTGTCAACTTACGAAGAAGCGTCTGCTGACGAATACCTTGTTGATGCTGCTGGCAAGTTGGCAGAAATGCTTTATGGGTTAGATGATGACTATGAAGCAAAACTTCCAGAAAACAAGTTCCTTAAGCAATACGACTTTGTAAATGAAGATCTGCAATTTATCAACGAAGAAGGACAGACTGTAGATAGAGAAGGCAGACTTGTAAATAATAAGGGTAGGTTTGTTGATGAGGATGGGAATTTTGTAGATAAAGATGGTCTCCGTGTCGACGAAGATGGTGATTATGTTATGGAGCAGTCGCCATTCTTAGATGATGACGGAAAGCAAATAATAGAAGAAAAAAAAGACAAAAAAAAGACCGCGAAAAAAAAGACTGAAACAAAAGAGGCTAGTGCTTCATAAATAACGGATAAATGGGTTGCTGGATAGTGTTATAATTTTTGCACTACCGGTATGCCCATTTTTTTATAGAGGTAGAGATGGCTACTCCATTTGTATTAACAGCTAGAGTTCAGACTGTAATAGATCGTGCTAGCTTAAGAAGAGCTAACGATATAATACGAAGAAACTTTTCTAGTAGGCCACTTAGGCTAGATGTAAAAGTTAACGATAAGCACCTCAGAGACTTAAATAAAAGACTGCAAGAAGTTGGTGGTGCCACTAAGAAGGCACAAGCAGGCATGGCTGGTTTTGCTAATTCAGTCAAACTTGCGACCACTAGATTCGTTGCGTTCGGTATAGGCGCCGGTATTGTGGTTAGGCTGGCGATGGCCTTCAGGGAGGGGTTTGCCGAAGCCGTTAAATTTGACAGAGAGCTTATTCGATTAACTCAGGTTACCGGAAAAAGTAGGGCTGGCCTACAGCCGCTTGTTGCCCAAATTACAGAGCTTTCTACAAGTCTAGGTGTGTCATCCTTAAAGATGGTTGAGATGACTAGGATATTGGCTCAAACAGGTTTAAGCGCATCGGACACCAGAATAGCGATGGCGGCCTTGGCAAAGACCGAGTTAGCCCCCACCTTTACTAACATAGAAAAGACTGCTGAAGGCGCTATTGCTGCGATGAGGCAGTTCAACATAGCTGCCAAAGATCTTGAAGCTACTTTAGGTGCTATTAACGCTGTTTCAAAACAATTCGCTGTTGAGTCTGATGATATTATTACCGCTGTTAGACGGACGGGTGGCGTATTTCAAGCTGCTGGCGGATCGGTAAACGAGCTTATAGCGTTGTTTACTTCTGTTCGCGCCACCACTCGTGAAACCGCAGAAACCATTGCTACTGGTCTGCGTACTATCTTTACTAGAATTCAGCGGCCAAAAACCATTAAATTCTTGAGACAGTTCGGCATTGAGCTTACAGATCTTCAAGGAAACTTTGTTGGTCCCATGGAAGCAATACGTAGGCTAAGTACCGCTCTTCAAGGAATGGAATCTACAGATATGACATTCGGTAGAATTATTGAGCAGCTTGGTGGTTTTCGCCAAGTGGGCAAAGTAATCCCGATGATCACAAAGCACGAAACGGCTATTAAAGCCTTGGGTGTTGCTGAAGCTGGAGCCAACTCTTTGACTCTCGATTCAATAAAAGCTCAAAAATCTTTGGAAGTGCAATTCTCCAAAGTCAAAGAAGAATTCATGGCTATGATGCGTGAGATGGTGTCTAGCGAAGGTTTCAAAGCTATGATTTCAATGGTCTTAAAGCTTGCTTCGTCTCTAATTAAATTAGTAGAAGCGTTAGCCCCTCTTCTCCCAATGTTAGGCGCTTTAGGTGCTGTTAAACTAGGGGGTATGATGGGGGGTATGGCGATGACAAAGATGGGCGGTATGGGCGGAATGATGGCTGGTGGTGGGGGGATGGCGGCGGCGGGGGCTGGAGCGCTGCTAATGGCTAGTTTAGCCGGTCCTATAGCAGAACTCGCAGGTGCTACCGAAGATCAAAAAGCAATGATCGAAGAGTTTGGAATGACACTGGCTGTCGCGTCGGTAGCCGTTATGATGTTTGGCAAACAGCTTGGGGGAGCTTTCAGTGCGGCAACTATGGTTACCGCTGCTTTTTATGCGTATTATAAGGCGGTGGCGGAAGCGGCTAAAAGAGAGAAAGAGCGCGCTATTAAGGCTGGGGCTGCGGGTGCTGCTGGACTTGCGGCTGAGAGGCAGGCTAGAGCAGAACAAGCCGGGCTGTGGGCTACGGTGGCTGGTGTGATTGCCATTGCTATTGCTGCGATAATTGCGTTCGCTATCGGACTTGCCATGTGGCCTGCTCTTTTATTGGGTGTTCTTGTGGCTATAACAGCGGCGGGTGTAGCCGCCATGGCCGGTTGGACGTGGGGTGCGGATGCTGGGGCGGCCGCAGCTAGACAGGAAGCGGAAGCACGCGCTGAAGCTGTTCTTGAACTGGAAAAAAACAAAACGGCGATGGAGAAATATGAGAAAACCTTAAAGCGCGGGCCTGCCGCCTTTGGTCGAGCTAGCAATATTTTGACAGATGCTTCTGAAGCTATGGCTGCACGAATTGCAGACGCAGAGTCTAAAGGAATAGATCCTGCTTCAGAAGAATATGGCTCAATGCAACAGGCTTTGGCTGATATGGGAGCTAGAGCCGCTAAACAGTTATCTAGAGTTGCTGTAGAGGGTGCTAAAGCAGGTATGAGCACCCAGCAGATCATAAACGCCAATCAAAAGCTGATTGATGCTCATGTTAGAGGAGCTTCAGCGTCTACAAGATTGGCAGCAGCAGAGTTAAGAGCGGCTGCTATCAAAGAGGGTGATATGGCGGGCCAACAACGAGCTAACGAGATGCTAGTTGAAGCACATATGCAAGAATATGATGCAAGAATAGAAGCTGCGGAGCAAGTCAAGAGAGATCGTGAACAAACTATTCGGCATCAGAATGCCCTGCAAGCCAACGCCCGAATGTTTGCCTTGCACACAAGGCTTGTGATGGATTTGGGGAATGTGACTGACGCTTTAACAATAGCCACCATAGAAGCTGCGGATGCTATGAAAGGTATTAGTGCCGCCGCCGCTTTGGGTACTGGTAAGGTTGGCTCAACTAAAGTTGGAGGTAAGCGAGGAAAACTTCTTAGTGGTGGAATTGGGAACGTTGCTGACATGCCCGCATTCACTGCCGTCGTTGATCAAATTATGGGTCCGCTGGGCAACCTTGGTACTGACGTTAGAGACCATGTAGTTAACTCAGCCGCAGCTTTTGAGCAGGTTCCAGAACAAATACTACAAAATATTGATCCCGCAACAGGCATGATAAATCAAGGCTATCTAGAAGATGGTGGCGGATTAGATACATTCTTGGGTGGTCTTGCGGGCGTGCCGCAATCGGTCAAGGAAACTATTTCGACTTCTATGAAACAGTTGCAGACCGACAGCGATATCACACCAGAAAAAATTATGAAAAAGCTTGAGGAGGCTGGTGCGTTACTTGATCCGGTAATGAAAAAATTACAGGAGGTCTATAAGGCTCAGCTTCAACACTTGAATAATTTGAATAAGGCTTACGATCAGCAAAGAAAGGTGGCCGGGGCTGTAGCGAAGGCCCAAAAGGACATAGTTAGTCATAGCGCTAAGGCTATAGCGACCATGAAAAAGCACTTGGGAATGGAGCGAACTATAGCTGATGGCCGTATGGCATTTCATATGGAGCAGCAAGCTCTCCTTGGGCAGGGCGGCATGGGGGCCTTGTCTGGTAATGTAGCAGGTATGGGTGTTGCTTTAAGAAATACTAATGCTCAGATAATTCAAGCTGAAAAAGATATGGAGTCTGTGGTAGGCGATCCTGTTGCTGCAAAGGCTGCTGCGGATAATTTAGCCACATTAAAAAATCAATCTGAATCTTTGACTAACGCTCTTAAGCATGCCACAAATATGGCTGATCAAAGGGGCATTGTTGAAGAGAAGATAGCTAAAGCTAAGGAGGAAAGAGAAAGCAGAAAGGGTCTTCTTGAAGAGTATACTTTCGGTTCTGGTAAAGAGAGAAGGGGTCTAGGTAAAGATCTTAAAGTTACACAGTTTGCCGCTGCTGTCGGTGACATGGATAAGATTCCCGGTAAGTTGCGCGGAACTGTTCTAAAGACTTTAGATAGATTTAAAGATACTATTATTCCCGGCTCTGGAGGTAGAACCGGCGAAGAGGTCAAAAACCAGTTGATGGCCAGACAAGCCCAAAAGATGGGGGCCAGCCCGCAACAAATAAAAAGTATTTTGATGCGTGGAAAAGAAGAACAAGTGTTGATCCAAGAGCTTGGTAGATTATTTGCGATGGAAAATGCTGCGAGAATGGAGTTGATGAAGACGCAAAAAGATGCCGGAAGAATGCTAACTGATCAAATTAAACAGATGCATATAGATTTTGTAACTCGATTGCAAAATATGTTACAGCAAATTCAAGGTGGAGCTTTAAACCCGAATGTTGGGCTGCCCGGTGGCGGTGGGCTGGGTGGACAGGGTGGCCCCGGTGCTGGGCCGGGCGCACAGGCTCCCGCTTTGCCAACGGCAATGCAAATGCCAACTGGGCCGGGGGGAGCGCAGGAGGATTATGTTGTTGATCCGTCGAGTGGACGAATGATTCCTCGCCGCTCACTTGATCCGAGATATGTTAATGAAACAAATAGAGAGAGAGCGCAAAGAGAGAACGCCAGATCAGCAAGGAGTCGGGCTAGTGCTCAACAGACCACAGATGCCAATACTGCGAGGGCGGCACAGACAGCGAGGGACGCAGAGGAAGCGAGGGCTACACAACAGGTTAATCAGGAAAACCCGATGCAGCAGGCACCCCCGTCTTGGTGGGAGAATATCATAGGCGGGCAAAGTGGAACAGAGGGTAATACATACGCGGAACAGCGAGGCGAATGGGGCCAACGGTTAATGCCGAATATTTCTGGTGCGACCGCACAACGCGCCGATAGCGCTGTGCAGGAGGGAAGGGCGAATCAAAGAGCATCGGGCAATCGGGCAGAAAGGCAGGCGGAAATAGATCGGATAAGGCGTAGAAGAGAGGGACGACAAACGCCGTGGTGGAACTTTTGGAGTGGTAGCGTAAGGGAGCAGCAAGAGCCGGCTCAGGTGCCAGTCGCGGGTCCAGCATCGACTCCGTCCGTTAGGGTTGACGAGCAAGACCCCAATTTTAGACCCAATTTTAATGAAGGTGGGGGAAACACTGATACTGTTCCCGCAATGTTAACACCCGGTGAATTCGTAATAAAAAGATCTTCTGCAAAAAAGATAGGTTATGGCAATTTACACGCAATGAACAACTACGCTAATGGCGGTCCTGTAAGTTCTTTTTTCAAGAGTCCAGAAAGATCACCCTCTTTAACATCAGCCGATTATATGAAATCGCTAGAACAGCCTGAGTGGTTCGACAAACGGAAAAAGCACCGACCGGGATCAGCAGCGTGGAGAAAAGCAAAGCGTATGCAGCGATCTGAGAACAGAGCAAGGTATCAAGGATATTCATCACTTGCTCAAAAACGGCAATATCTTCAGTCGAGGAGAGGTGGGGGTAGAGGCAGAAGAATTCGAAACGCTTTCGCTCGTCGACAAATGAGAGGCGGCAGAACGGCTAGAAGACTTAATAGAAGAGCGATGCGTAACATGCCCCACATGTTTAGGAGACCTATGAGGGGGCAAGTTCCCAACGCGCCACGCCAAGCGGGCGCGCAAAATTTGAATGCTTTTGGGGGCACGAAATTCGAGCAGTACGCGGAAGGCGGTGCAGTGCAGCCTGTACAGTATTTGAATCAGGGTGGTCCAGTTGATTTTTCTGGAGCCGGTGGTCAGCTTGAAGAAGCCTTGGGTCCGGTTATGGCACAGTTCCAAGGTGTAAATGTCTCACACAATGTTAATCACGAGAATTTGAATGTTACTGGCGGCGATGGAATTGGAGACGCTATAGCTCAGGCAGTTATGATGAAAGTGGGTGGATTAGTGGAGGCAATGACGAGCAATCTTATTAATCAAGCAGAACCAGATGCAACTGGCAAACTAAAAGTTAGGCCGAGTTAATAAACTATGCCAACAGCAATATCTGGAATCAATATAGGGTTAACGATACATGGAGCCGTTGACCCCAAGTTAGGAAATAAAATATTTCCTTCGGGAGAAAATATCGATTTTGGGTACTGGAGGAGCTACAAAAACGATTCCGTTACATCTAAGTCTGGTATATTTAATGAAGTATATATACCGTTTGAAGGTACGGGTGTAAAAAGAAGCAACAAGCCAGAAGTGTTTGATAGGGTTAACTCAACAAATATCATAGCTTCTGGCAACCCGCACTGGGAAAAGGCTGGGGCTGATAGTATTGGCGATGGATCATTATCCCACGTTGAGCGCTCCATTTATCTAAATCCAGATGACTATATCATTGCCGGTAGTGGAAAGGGTCTTGGGTACACTACTAAGTTTTCTATCTACGCCAAGCTTTCTCCTAGTGGTAGCCAGCTTAATAGAAGAATTATTTCTAAGCATAAAGAGAACCCGGCACAGATGGTTCTCGGGACCGATTCTGACGGTCTGTATTATGTAAGAGCCGATGGTCTAGATGACGACGGAGACAATGTAGCGTATATAGCAAAAAGTAACAAAGACTATTCACTGTATGATTTTCCGACTCAGGTAGTAGGTGTATTTGGATATACGAGTGAGGGTGCTGGGGATGCTACTAAAAACTCCTTAGCTTTATATGTCAACGGAGATCTACAGAGCGACACTTCTGTAAGATTTAATAGATTTGCTCCAGAAGACAGACGTGCTGATAATATCGTAATAGGAAGCCCAGAGTTCGCTGGTACTGATGGTTATAGAGGTTGGATTGACGAGGTCGGTATTGCGAATTATGCAGTATCACCGTCCTCTATCAAGAGGCTTTACGATAACACATTCTCTCTGTCCCAGTTTCTTAATCAAAGTGTAGGAACTAGTGGGGCGTATAACTTTAGTTTTAGCAACGCCTTTAACGCTATGGACACAAACTATATTGAGTTTATAGTGGAGTCTGGAACATCTCAGGGACAAGTCGGTGGATCTTTTGATAAAGCTTTATGGGGAAACAGCGAGTATTCTGTTTCCTCTCAAATTTACTTCAACATGGATAGTCTCAGACCAGACGCTTATCAGGTCACAGACAATCTTTATGTTGATATGTGGGTCAAGCATGACACCAACCACTTTAGTGGCGCTTACCTACAGCCCTATATCAGTTTAGCCAGACAGGCAGACACAGCCTTTGAGGATCTGCATTGGAAAGGCCCAACTGTATTTTTGCCTTCTAGTGTTAAGAAATTCCAAAATATTAGATTCAGCGGAGCGCTAGATCACTTACATCCTTATTCTGGTGGAAACAATGTATTTCGTCAAGACGGGAAAAAAGAGTCTAGATCAGATTTTAATTTGCACGAATTAAATATTTCTCTGTCCTATCCTAGTGGAACGTCGGCGTCAACAGAATCTCAGTTTAGGCGTAATAAACCATTCCAAAGTAGTTTTCGCGTGTATTCTGCTAAGGTTAATGTTGATGCGTTTGTAATTCCATCCACAGGAACAGAAGAGTTAGATCTATATACTTCTGGAGATACCGCGTCTTCTAAAACCGCAAACATAGATTTATACATGGACGCCAAGGAGATAGTTGGCAGTGTAGATCTGTATTTGCAGAACAACAAGACAAACATACAGGGAACCGGATTTCTTTCTGCAACCCCTCTGGTCTCTACAAATAAAAATGCCACCCTATACACTAAGGCTGGAATTTCTGATGACTTGAAGCTCAACAGTTTGAATTTGATGCTTCAAGAAGCAAAACAGCCCGCTGAAGTTTCTAGTAGTATAGATCTATTTGTAGATAGCTCACAATTTGGCACAAGCGGTCTTCGCAATTATATTGATCTGTTCTTAGATGTCGCTGACCCCATTCCTGCGGCTTCTGGCTTCTTTGTTGCTTCAGGGGCAGTAAATCTGTTCCATCAAGGTGCTAGTCGAGCACTTATTGGCGCTGAACCGAATGAAGATCGACTTGGCCCATTTGTAGTTCACGACCCATCAAACCCAACATCAGACTTTTCTTCTAGTGTTAATCAATTCTCTAGACCTCTTTACACTCGCGGTGCGGGGACTGCTGACACAGATGTTGGTACGTCTTCTACTCATGGTAGCACATCCGACAGTATAAATGTATTTATTAGCAATATTTTTAGATCGCACACCAATAATATTCCTTTGTACGCAAAGACAATACCGTCAGTTACAAAGAGTGGAACCTTAAATCTGTTTATGTCGAGAGCATCAGGACAACTTAATCAGACTGAGCTATTCTTAAAGGGTCCAAAGCCATCGGGAACTATCTCCCTATTCAATTTAGGACACACTGTTAAATCATCCAGCATATCCTTATATGCTAGCGGTTTGGGATTATTAACAAATAACACCCCCCTTGTTACTAAAGGTTACACAAGTTAAAACTAGGTGAAATATGCCAGTTCAATATACAAGTACAGGTGGAACTACAACACTTACTCCCGCACCTCTAGTTGGCGTATCCAAAGAATATGACAGGCTGGGTGACGGGACAATAATAGGAGTTAGGTATCAAATAACCCTAACGGGAAAAATATTAGCTTTTAAAGGAGCGCCCGGAAGTAAAGCTACCGCCGGTGATACTGATGCTTATCAAGGGGCAATTCAGAGTTCGCAGAAAGCAATTCGAGATCTTTTTGCCGATGAAGGCGGGCTGCTTGAAATCACTCCTTGGGATGGTACATCTAACCAGTTAACATGTTATCCTAGGCTTACGTCTATTGATTTTTCAAATAGAGATCCTCTTTCATGGTTTAATGTCTGTGATTATACGATTGCATTAGAAGCAGATTATGTTGACGGTGCTTGGTCCACCAATGAAGATAAATTTGACTTTGCTGTTAGCTCTGCGTCGGAAACATTTGACTTTGGCGAAACGGATGGGTCTTATCAGTATCACTGGAATTCCAACAGAACAGATCTACAGAGTGTTGGCAAAGTATTTACATTCAGCAGAACTATTAGTGCTGTAGGCAAAAAGAGATATGACGATTCTACTGCTGGTCCAGATTCTCCGAGTCCCCTATTAGACGGTGGCGGTTCTGCTGGAGGCGGCGAGGCTTGGCAACAGGCTAGTGGGTATGTTTTAACAAAATACGGCTTGGGATATAGCAGAACCAATTTGGCTGATGGATCGGACCCTAAGAACTATCCAACAGACGATTTGCCAATACCGACATCCTTTTTGGGTCTTCCAGACTATTACAAAGTATACAACCATAAGCGCAATGTGCAAGTGGATAGAGCGGCTGGTAGTTTTTCAGTAACTGAAGAATGGGTCTTTGCTAGTGGCACGGACACTAACGGTGTTACTGAAGACACAAATATCAGTGTCAATACTTCAAATAGTACGGGATTAACTTCAGTATCTATTAATGGAACTTTACAGGCTTATAACGGTGATAAATATTCAGCACCTTTTGTTCTAGACGATCACACTGTTAATAATTGGTCAGTTGTAAAAGACTCTTGGGAAAATAATGTAGAGCCTAACATATATAGTATGGCTTTGGCTTTAGCAAAGAATTCGTCGAACAAAGGGTTTTATGGCAATTTACACCCTCTTCCTTTGTCAACAAGCGTAGCTAGAAATCCGGGGCAGGGAAGTATTAGTTTTGACTATCAGTTTGATACTAGACCAGAAAATTGTGTGCCCGGAACTCTTAATGAAATAATCACTGTAAACGATCAATCTCCGGGCCAAACGGTAGTTCAATCACCGGTTATAGGAAGAATTCTTGGACCGGTTATGCAAAATGTGGGCACTCAGGGGCCATCTTGGTCAAGATCTCTCACAATAGACCTTACCGTTTCTGGAATAGCTCCCGCTGGTTGTGACGCTGCATCTATTGGGGTATGGTTAACCGATATGAAACCATCTAACAGAACTACTCCATATAATCAAAAATCAGCTATAGAAGCTATTGTTAGGGGTGCTGCTCCTCATGGCAAGCCCGGTGTTACTAAAGCTTTCACCACCCCAACTCCTTCTGAAAGTTGGGACCCCAAAACCGGAAAATATACATATAATATTACGTGGAATTATGAAATCAACCAGTCGAAATATTACTAGGTTCAACTGATGACTTGGTCATTTATTGGTGGCGGCGATACCGGTCGCCCTTTTGCCGCATCCGGCACTAGCTCTACCACTTTCCCCGGTGGGCCTTTTGGTGTAAGTAGCGGTGCGCATTTGGGTCTTGGTGTAGCAGGAGTGTCAAATGGCGTTACATCAATTGTTCCAGAAATTTCTTTTCCAGAACTTAACTTAAAAGAAGAAGAGAGAATAGCCCGTGGAGGTACTTTTGGACAGTGGAAACCGGGAGAGCCACTCGCGTGGCATAATGAAGGCTATGAAGATTTTACGGGATTAGCAAGCGAAGACACTGGGGAAGTTGTTGTTTCTGGAACTCCTATCAGAAATTATCCCCCACTGTCATATGATGAAAAAGTAAGACACGATACTAATTCTCTTTTAACACGACTAAAGCTTAAGTATTCTACAGAGAACGTTACTTATGGAGCGACTCAGACAGGAGGCGCGCAAGCTTTTGTTTCTCCTAGTGGGGGATCGCAAGTTGTATTCCCCGGACAAAGTAGTAGTGGAGTAGTTTAATATGGCGCAAAGACCCGGACCTTTTAGTCCAGAATCTGTTGGACTTGGAACTGCCCCACAACAAACTCCGTTTTGCGGAGCCTCTGTGATAGATTTTAATGGCTCTGTTGGCTGGGGTAGCGCTGCGTCTACATTACAAGTGAATTTAATAGAAGATGATCAATTTGTTAGACCTTTTGACGCTAGAGTAGAAGGATATGCTCCAACTTTTGGAGGTAATGATGACGCCCCTGTAGCATTACAAGGCGGTGTTTATATTGCTGAAGGCCCATCCACCACTGGAGATGGGAGCAATCCAGATCCTGATGGCTACGGTATCAGACTTATAGATAATGCCAGAAGATTAGAGGGCAAGCCTACTAGGGCTGGACAAGGTTTATATACGCAAGGAGACCTTTTCTGGGGGCCGGGACTAGGCGCTCCTTGTTATTTTGCTTTTGATAAATGGACTTTTAATGGCCTCTGCATTAATTACCAAAGAGAGATGTCTAGTGGCGGGGAAAAATTTCAAATTCAATTGGAAAGTCCCGTAAAAATTCTTGAGGGCACTCAAGTAATACTTGGTGAATATTATGGAACTACCGCGCCTCAAATCCCTTACGAAAATGGAATAGCGTGCGGTATTGGTTCTTATAATGTTATTAATGCTTTTGGATACTATGAACATTGGAATTACGGTGGGGGCTTTGGGGATTCTGGTCGCAATGAAGCCGGTATGGTTTGGCACGACCCAACTAGAAATGGTGGTATTTTAGTTGCTCTTGATGACATACTAAATAATTGGCACACTAGATTAGGATCTAATGTGTTTGGTGGACCACTAGTATATCAACAACACCCAAATAAAACTGGTAGTGCTCCTAATGGTATTCCCTATAAATATGAGATAGATTTAAGCGAGTTAAGAGTAGATGCGGGTATAGGTATTCCTAGACACTACAGAGTGGGTGCTAGCAATATGTCTTTGATGTCATTAATCTCAGATATATGCTCTGCCTCCAGTTGTGACTTTTTTGTGAGTCTAGAACAACCAAGTCAAGTTCAGTATGGTCGTGGTGTTTACGGGACTATTAAAATAAATGTTATTAAGCGTCATGAAAATCCACAAAGCTTTGTTATCAAAGAAGCTGTTTTAGATGCAGAAAAACAAGGTGCGAGCAATAACAATGTTGTCAGTAACAGGTTGGGCGCAAGTCTAGTTAATAATCCCACTGCTAAAATGGTTCTAGGTGGGCCAACCACAAGAATGGTTGGTGTACATTCGACATTTTATAATCAGTGTGGTTCTCCGGGTGTCTATACATATCAAAATCATCCTGCTCTTCTTTCTTTTCAAACTTTTCCATATTCCGACATGGATGAAGCCCGAATTGGAGCACCCGGAAGCCAACAGATATATCCCGTGTTTGGAGTATGGGAAAGAGTTGTCCCGGCTATCATTAGCCCCGGCGGTATTTATGGAGGATTTAGCAGTACAGAAGGAATTGGACAACCCATACTTGCGGGAAATCAAACTCCCTCTGGAGCGTCTACAAGCCCTCTTGCTAATATTAACGCACTTGGTCCACTAAGAGATTTTAGTATAGTTCAAACTCAAACAATAGATGGGCAGATTATTAACTCTTATAGGCATATATTTGATATTCCTATTGACGCACAGCTTGAAGGATATCCAGATCAAATGCTGGGTTATCCATATGGACCTAGCGACCCAACCAACCCTAATCACCCAACCGGTGGCCCACAGGTTTTTGCAACTCAGGGTGTACATCTAGCCAGTATAACTGAGTTAAGGATTGCAGCTACTGGAGATCAGGCTGCTTGGGAAGACTACATTAATAATTATAATATTCCAGTATCCATTAATCTGGGTATTGCTGGAGATGTTGGAGCGGTTTCAGACTTTGTCTTTGGTGCAGTTTCTGGCGGCTTTGACGCTGCAAGCTCTTTTGATATGCACAACACATCTTATTTTGCACAGCTAAAAGCTGATCGTTTATACGATGGAGATATTGAGCAATTAATTAGCAAGATATTTGACAAGATTAAGAAAATTGCTACTGAGTATATGGGTAAATCATTTATGGTGGGTTTGCCATTTACACCACCAACGCTATCAGAACATATCAAGGTCGAGTGTGTAGATGAGCCGCAAGCGTGGACAGGGGCGTGTACTCCATCTATGCAATTTACAGAAGCGTGGGAGGTTGCTGATTCCGCTTGGGTGGAAATGGGAACTCTTGGGGTTCCTACTGATCCAAAATTTTACGATAGTAGCGGCAAGCTTAAATGTTTTGTTTCTTACGAAATGAGTGCGGGTGGAGCCGGTGGAATTCCACATGACTTTACATCAGCAAGTCCAGAAAAATATCAAGCTATCCCCGCTCTGAATACAGTGTTTATGGCTGCTAGTCCTGAACAAAAGCCAGCTAAGGTTAGTTCTGCATTACCCAACTCTCCGACTATTACTTGGAGGAATGGATATCCATTCGCTGTAGTTAGGTGCGATCCAGTAAAATATGTTGATCCCGTGCTTCTCGCTTCTAATGCTAGAGGACCACAAGGAGATCGCGATGCGTCAGCTACTGTAGCCGCGTGGGTATTCCAAGGAGAGGTTGACAGGGATCAAAGATGGAACACTGGTTGGGGGAGTTCTCTTGCTAGAGCCACTATGGATGGCGCATTAATGAAGCCTGTAATTATTGCTATTCCTCAAAGAAGCAACCGTCTTTTATATGGACCATGGGCTGAAGGCTATAAGTTTGGAGCTACGGAATTGGAAGTTGATGGCAATTTGACCCCAGAAAACTTTGGCGGTCTTGCGAATATGAATGTCATGGGCCAATCTCTCGCTTGGCATACCGCCACTTTTGGTATGGGGCATGAAGAGTCTGGTGATGTGAGGTTCGTTGGCGTTCCAACTACAGAGCTTGGAAAAACTATAATAGCTGGTGGACCTTATGTTACGGATATTAATGTAACAATTGGCCACAATGATATCAGCACTTCATACACAATGAAGACGTGGACTGTAAACTTTGGCAAGTTATTGAAATATAATGAGGAAAGAATACAGTCAATAGTTAAGGGGATACAACAAGTTAAATCAGACCTCAGTGCTAGATTAAAACCGCCTGAAATTTTAGACCCAACCTCCCTAGGATGGGAAGGGGGTATGTGGCCAACTATTAGACCAAATAGATTTGGTGGCCCAAATGCTGGAACACCCCACCACTGGATCGTAGGAGAGAGTTTTCAAGACGTTGAAAGAGAAAACGGCCAAACTTCACAGATTAGTGAATTCTTTTCTAATGTAGCCGTTTTGTCTTCCAAAGAAGTAATGGCTCAAGTTCATAGAAAAAACTCTCTTAAGGCGGGCGTGACATTAGATGGATTATTTAGGCCATTTTGCACTTCTTATGACCATATGACGCAACAAGAGTTGAATATTAATACTGGAAACGCGGATAAAGACAAATATCATATTAAGCACTATGATATGCCCGGTTTTGAAGATGGGAGCACTGGAGAGACACCTAATGTAGCTGATTTGAATCCGTTTACTGATGACGGAGCAGGGCATGGTCACGACATACAGGGGATCATAGGTGGACACGAAGAGTATGGTACTAATCAAAAAGATCTTAATAGAAGAAAAGCTAAGAAGATAGTTAGTGGTCCTAATCAAAGTCAAGAGAATTTAGATAGTCACGAATATAGCCAAGAATACAGAAGTATCGGGTTGAGAGGCCCATTAGTAGTTGTTGGATGGGGTTATGATGTTCAAGGTAATCCAGTTCCTGCTAATCCCAATGATGGTTCAAAGTTTTATGACGACCACAAAAAAAGACAAGACTTGTGGAAAGCTGGCCCAGTAGACTTACGCTGGGATGATACTAGAAAGGTCTGGGTTGCCGGTGGGGGTGCAGGTGGGGCTGGTGATATTTGGTTGTCAACTTCTGTAAATCTTGTTGGCAATTTCGGAGGAATTGGTGCCGGTGTCGCCGGTGCTGCATATGCAGGATTAGCTAGAGGGGGAATGTCCTCTTATTGTAGTGGCGGATGCACACATGACGCAATCGCCATGTTTAGAGCAAGTGAAGATCCCAACGAGACTACTGCTAGCGGAGCCACGGTTAGAAAAAATAGAGCTATTGAAGTCAGGCTGGAAGAAGTAACAGGATTTGACGTAGAGGGTGACGCTCTATTTACTTCTGGCGGATGGCTAGGCCAGCCGATCCCAGCCGGAACACTCTTATTCACAGTAGACACCGGTCGTATATTTACAGACCCAACTACTCAGAAAAAATATCCCATACACTGGGTTTTGCAGGCTCAATTTACACAAGTACAACTTGTTTCAGCTATTACATGTTCATTCAATGCTCAGGGCGAATCAAGCTTGACTGTCTGCACAACTGATTTATGGACTGAGGGTCCAGTTACCTTACAGGCATGCCCCTTGCAAGGTGTACAATGTCCATAGGAGATTTTAATTATGGGATGTGAAGGCTTTAATACCTGCTATGGGTTTAACTGTGGTGGTGGCGCCGTAGAGCAGAGTGCTATGGGGTATGATTCAGCGGGCGGCTTACACCCAAAATGCCAACTTCCTCCTAGCACAATGCAGTTTGAAGTAGAAGGCTGGGTGGGAACATTAGCTATGGTTGGAAGCATGAGCGAAATCGCCCGCGCGGGGTTTGGCTGCCAACACAGTAATTGCACATGTGTTGATCCCCAGTGCCAATGCTACGGAACAGACTTGGCTGGAAATACAAATTTCATGGGCCACATGACAGCAGAAAACTGTCATTCTAGAGGCTATTGTCTGTCCCCGGACATGACTGTGCAAGGTTGCTGTGAAGATCCGGTTACTGGAGCCAAACCCACAAAGAATGCGGGGTTTGGATGGGATTTAAATCCAGAAGAATGCGATTGTAGAGGCGGAACTTGGAGCACAGGGTGCGCCATGTGGACGCAAGACCAATTAGACAGTTGCGATACATGTATAGCATCTTGCCCTCCTTATAAAATAGGAAGCGCGACTTCAGGCTTTACGTATGACAAGAACCCAGATGGTGGTCCGGGGGAATGTGAAGGGGTAGGCAGAACAGATCCAGACGGGAACCACTGCTGTTGTGCCGGTGATAGTCCTAAATGCGATTTTTGCCCTAACCACTGTGTCGTTTGGCAAGGGGTTACTGAGAACACCTGTGGTCCTCCAGTTTTGTTTGGGCCGGAGGAAGACCCCGGCAAGGGATATGGAATTACCTATCCTTGGGAGGTAACTTTAATCTGTAATGCACCCGCCAAGACTGCTCATGGATATAAACAGGGAGATTTTGGATCGTGGGAGTTAAGAGTTACAGCTTGGTATCCGCAAGCTGAGAATAGGTTGTTTACAGAACCATGTAAATCATGGACATTTAGTAATGTTCATGGGAATGGAGATTTAGATATTGGCAGTATGTGCCAAGGCGGTGAATTTTCAATAACCGCAGAACTCGATCTTGTAGAGGATGAAGTTGCTACTAGGTGTGAACGCGGATGTCCATGTTTTGAACAAGTTAGTAATGTATATGATGGAGAAGAATGCGACTGCTCGGAGGCCGAATGCCTGCAAGGAGGCCCACATGGGATTTGTAGCGATGGAACTTCAGATCCTCCAGATTGTGATACTACCTGCCTTGTTCCCAAACCGGCCTGCCCGGCGGTTGACCTGATATGGGAAAACATGAAAACATCGATCCCCCCTGAACCGACTGGCGACGGTAAGCATGTGCAAGATTGGTGTCATATGGAAAATAATGAATTGCTTGGTCTTTGGAAATATAAAGAAGACGAGTGTGGAGTCGCTTGTGCGTTGTGTGATTACCATTGTGCTGATGGTTGCGTATGCGAGACAGAGGAAGGTCTTGTAGGTCCATCTTCACTATGCGGAATTCTATCAGGTAGTAATAGAAATACTGAGGGCCATGGTTGTTCTAAAGATCCCAAGCTATCATTTGAAGGAGATCCCAATAAAGAAGGAATGTGTTGTAATCCCGGTTATTTCGAGGACTGTGTAGAAGCAACCTATTACCAATGTGGATGTCTATCACAAGAGACAGTAGATAGTGGAAAAACAACGATTAATATCACAGCAGCAGCTACTTCTCCTCCTCTAACTGATATTGGTGGTATTGGATCAGATGGATACACCCCGGTTGGAAAAGATGAACCCGGAGAGATACAAAATATATGCGAGCCAGTAGATGCTATTTGTGACTGGTCCAATAAGCACCCCCCCACCAATGGTTGTCGTTATACACAATATCCAAGCGCTAGCTGCGCTCCACCATTACCCATCCCAGATCACAGCCAAGGCGTCAGGTGTCCCACTTCGTTAGTATATGACCCGGAAGCTTATGGATTACAATGTGTTCTACCCGGTGGATCAAATAATGGTCCGGGTAACTGGGATTTTGATGTTAAGCCAGTCGGAGCATGTCTTAACGCCCGCTCTGAACGATGGCATTTAAGACCACAATTTACTCATCCACATCTTTGGGCTATCTGCCACCCAGCCGGTCACGACGGTACTACCCCGCCATGTGATCAACCAGCGGACAGAGATCTTGCGTGTATTGAGCACCCAGAAGTTACCAGATTTATAGGCGACATAGCTAATATTCATGGTAATCTATCAGAGTGTAATATGTATTGTGAGGGTTGGTGGGAAGTCGTCGTAGATTGTACGAGGGCGTGGGTGTTAGGTTTATGCGAAGCATGTCTAGGTGATTGTTGGGAGGATCGGGTGCTAATGGACGCTGATCCTTGGCCGACTGGGGGGGCGTGTCCTAAAAGCGATAAGTCCTCTGATCAAGGATGTGACAAAAAATGGCCCGGTGAGTTCCCATTTTTATATTATCACCCGCCCATAAAAGAATTTTGCCCATACGGTGAATATTTTCCAGCTATAGGCTGCCCCTCTGTTCCTAACTCTCCTGCGGCTGCCATACATGGTGGATCAGCACAGCTATTCTATCCCGGCAATATTGAGACTCAATGGAATTCCTGTTGTGGTAATCAGCCAGCGGGTTGCAGATGCTGTTATCCGTGTGGTCATCCCGCCTACGATCCAAAATGTAGAGTACAAAGTTTAATTAATGGCAGTATTTGTGATGTTTGCTGGGAGTGTATGTGTACTAGCACTACATCAATGCAAGGATATACCGCTAATCAAATTTATAACGATGCAGGATGTCCAAACGGCTGTACCCACGATGGCGAGTTTATGTCTGGCCAGTGCGTACAAGTTGTCCAAGACGGAGGCAACGAAGTCGCTGGTTGTGGACAATTCATGCAAGAGATACCAGATATATGTGAAGTTCCGGTATTTTGTCCAGAAGGTCTAATACCTTATGATAAATATGGTGGCGGTTTTTGCATAGAGGGAGATATGTGCTGCCAATGCTTAAGGACAAAGGGTGATTGGGTAAAGAATAATAGCTTGGTCGGCCCCACTACCAATCCGCTTGGTTGGAAGTTAGGAGCGCCAGAACTATATGACATGGCTTGGTATCCACTAAAAGACGCCGTCTGTATGCTTGAGCCTTGCGGCATGGGAGAGAGTAGTGAAGGTGTAGCGGGACTTACCTTTAGTGGCGCTCCCGTCTTATATGACAAGGGCGCTATAAAAGTGTCTATGACCCTAATGAGAGAGGGGACTTCTACAGAAGTAGGCGAAGCCTTAAAAATTCACGATCACCAATCTATGGGTGACATTATTGGCGTAACAAAACGGGGGGAGCCTATAGAAATTACAACTAGGCTGCAAGTTGGACAATTAGAAGTTAATCTATCGCCCGGAGATCCCATCTTCATAGGCCAATTTAATGATAGTCAGGGTAATATTATTGGTTCTCAAGTAGAAGGCATTCCATCTGCTAATGGTCAATTTGAAGTAATTTCTATTTCTGGAAATTCTTTTAGAATAAGAACTCCCGGTGGTGGACCTGTTATCGCAAACGGAACCTATAAAGGCGGTGGCACTTGGTTTTATTATGATCCTACTGACAGTGGCGCTAGTTGCAACGCTCCAAGCACATCCTGTGCTTTCGACTTTAAATTTATGCAAGGCGGAACTAACGTTGGGACCAGCCCAAAGGTTTTACCAGAAAGTCTATTTATTGAATGCGTAGAAGAGGCGTTTATAGAATGGGGACATATAATAGAAAGTCTATGGTCTCCGCATGCTGACTATTCAGCGGTGGATAAGAGGCATGGGTCTTGGAGTCCGACCGTCGACGGGCATCCATTCCCCGGTCGTGATAATAATAATCCGGGCCTCCCTGATCATGCTAGTAGTCACCAACTAAGATTTAGATTTGTCAATTTAGGCCACGAAAATCCTGAAGCTTCTGTAGTGCCTAGCAATAAAGAGGACAGATACGAAGCTCCACAATGGAGAGGAATTACTAACTATCCAGAGATTGGCAATTGTGTTCATAAGGGGAATAACCCAAGCGCACCAGACACGCCAGAACCGATCTGGAAAAACATGGGAGAATGTATTACCCATGGTTATTGTCTTGATAAAGGATGTTCTGCTAATGATATGAGACAACAAGTAATCAGGGGTCATGATTGTCCATACAACAGCAATCCTAACGCTGGGAATGTTTACCTCACTCCAAAGGCGTGCTTGGATGCTAAATATTATGCTTGTTTAACACGTCCAAAATATGGCACACCCGAATTTGGTCATGGGGCTGTAAGAACCATAGGTGGTGAGGACTTTGGCTATCCCAAAAAGACATTTGATGCTGAAGGTAATGAAATATTTATTCCGACTGTTCCTCGCAGTAGGGAATGGTTAGATCCACAATATATTATTCCAGATATAGGATCAGCATGGTGCTGTGCAAACGCCCACAATAGAGAGACTGGAGAAATAGGGGGATTTTGGACGCAAATAGACGGCGATTGGTCTACGGACTATGGTAACGGCAGTGGAATTTGGAACCCCGGAACAAAAGGTAGAACCCCATGCGTTCCAAAATCTGCGGAGTGTTGTCAAGGCACCGTTCCTTGCGCACAGGGAATTCAGAATCATTTTATTCCCCCGACAAACGAACACACCCCGGCGAATTGTTGTATAGAATATGAAATGGCTTATGGTCAGTGTCTGGGTGATCCTGATCTTGACGGGGATCAAGATGAATTATACAACTCTGGTTACGAGGAGTGTGCGTATGGTGAATCCGGTTGGTGTGTGGACAGTAATGGAACAGTATTGTGGAACTCGGAACAATATGGCGGTGGTAGAAAAGCTTGTGAAGGTCAGGCGGGCGGAAGCACGAGCGAGTTTGGATGTATAGAACAACGAGATACTTGTGATTATGGAACGTGCGTTCCTGTATTATGGCAATCGACTCAAAGAGTTATTACGAACGATATTGCTGCCACAACCACTGTTTTCGAATTGAGCTTGAAGTTTGGTGATGGCGACAATGTTGGAAACCCTCTAGAAAAAACTGATTGTGATAATAATACCAATCCAATATTCATTGTTCCAGATTGGATCAAAATTGGTAACGAATATATGGAGATTACCCAAGTTAACACTAGCAACAATACGATAACCGTAATAAGAGGGGCTTCTGTTGCAGATGCTTCGCCTAAAGATAGCACTGCCGTTCAGCATAGCGCTGGAGCCTCTATTTCTCTAGCGTCAAGCACAACCAATTGCGATGATACATCTCATTGTGAAGACGCCGATGGAAACTTAATTGCAGACGCTAATACTGGTATTGCGTATTTTCCGATTGACAATCGTAGTTTGTATCAACTTTGCCGTGACGGAGATCGACAGTCAGTATATTCTCCTACATGTGGTGGTGGGGGATCGTGTTGGATAGCGGGAGAGACGGGGGTAGGATCTTCTAGAGGGGTTCCTATTGGAATATCCAGTTTGTATCATGGGATTACTGAATTCGCAACTACTATTCGAATTACAGAAATTGATAATACAGGCGCTCTTTGGCGTGACTTAGGAGATGATACGCACGATCCTAGCACTGAAGCTAGACCAGAAAGTTTTCAATTGCAAGCCAATGATATTATTAGGATTGAGGGAGAAAACATGCGGGTTGTCTCTGTGTCAGCCGCCGCCGGTACTTTTCACGCTGATGTTAAAGGTGATTGTACCGCTGATGTTAAACTCAACGGTTTATTTGGAGCGGCAACCACCAGTGTTCCTGAATGCGAATTTATCGATTGTGGTGGGGGTGATACAGTAACCGATTGTAGACACTGGTTTAATACAGGCAACGGTACAAATTGTGCTGGAGAATCACTAGGTAGTAGAAGTTGGCCCGACGACATTGTTCAACTATATGATATTACCGTCGTAAGAGGAGTCGACGGTACTACAGCCAAGAGCCACAGCGCAAATATATGGGTGAGAAAAAAGTACGGCGATGTTGTTGCGGATTGTAGACAGTGTTATGACAATTTAGGGGGAGTTCCCATTAGACACAAATGGGGGCGTTCTAAGTTTAAAATGGGTGGGTGGAGACCAGCTTGGTGGAATACTATATTCGATTGGCAAGCACACACTTGGGATGCTCAGGTAGATTATGACATGCCGTTTTATGGCAAGACCGGAGGCCAGTGTCTCGATTGGCCAGAGGACAACGATTGTTGTCCACGAATTGGACAGGTAAGAATAGGAATGGTCAACTGGTATGACGCTCTTAGAGAACGTTGGGCCGCAGAAGGTAAGGGGCAGTGTTACGATTGTAACACTGGAGTCATTGTTGGTGGTCAGACAACCTTTGGCCCCAATAGTGTAGAGCTTCACGGAGAATGCCAAGCCTATCAAGAAGATTCTTATGATAAAACTCTGGTTGGTCTTACGGGCCTTTCGCAAGAGAATTGTTTAGCCTTAAACGCTCAGAATCCCCACACCGAAGGTAAAGGGTTCTGTACTAATAATAATTATATAACTAAAACAGATTGTATTTCAAATGGAGAGGTATGGTTAACTTGGCAATGGAGCGCTTATATAAACAAAGATATTTGCAATAATGCTGGTCATTGTTGGGATTATAGAGATCCCCCATTAGTCCCAGCAAGTGGAAATCCTTTTGCTTGTGGGCATATGGGTGGGATGAGATGTCTGAAAAACCATGAAGGCGTATGGATTCCTTGTATACCAGAAAGCAAACCATACGCTAAAGCAAATAATGCTCTTGTAGGAGAAGGCGGTTGTGTTGGATTTAGACCCGCTCCTGATTCTAATGTTATACCAGCACTGCCCGGAGGAGGAGATCCTCCCGCCCCCGCTGCTGACGGGGGAGAACCCTGCGTTTGTATAACACAAGGTAAAGAGGGTATAGCCGGGGATCTTTATATAGACTCTTCTGTAAAATGGAGACCAGATTGGGTTCCAGAGTATGATAAACCGGGAGCTTGGAGTATTAAAAGGGTTCTCATGAAACAAATTGGGCATATGTTGGGATTGCCAAACGGAATGGATGTGATGTCTCCAATATCAGGCCCATCAGAAGATGCTGTGCCAGTAGGGCCTTCTACTTACAATAAGCTAGTTGAAATGTATGAGCCAAGTTGGTGGAACAGAGGAGGAACAAATGATTACTGGTGGGTTTCTGGTATCTACGCTGGGGATTTTTAATAGTCCATCGGTATGATATTATAGGAGGATATATTAATGAATAGACGGACCAAATGTCAATGCGATATTAGTGGAGCGCCAAAGCAGTGGTGTCAAAGACATCAGTGTTACAAATCTCCTATACAAGTCAGACAATGTCAACTATCAATACCTAATTTCGAAGCATGGGACAACTGTCAGGGTGTTGGACAAGATCCTAGCACTTGCCACCCTGTACCCATTGACAAGGATGACGGTGACCCACCTGCTTCATTGGGGATTACCCAGTCGTACACAAATAATAAACAGCCAAAACAAACTGGTGAAGAAGAGGGGTGTTCAAGCTGTCAACAAAAAAAACAACGGATGATGGATACTCAGGACAAGTCATCTCTTGACACAAAAGAAGAGTCTTATAATTCGCCCAATGTGATGAAAATGGGCTGGAATTTTGCTAAGGCTGTCGGAGCATATGTTAAAAGCGGTATGAGAAATACTAGCGAGGAAGAATTCGCTGAAAGAATGAGTATTTGCGACACTTGCGAGTGGAGATCTGGTAGCAGGTGTATGAAATGCGGGTGTTTTGTAGACAAAAAGGCCGGTTGGGCTTCTGCCGATTGCCCTATAGGTAAATGGCCGAAAACAAGCTTATAATGGTGTATAATACTATAGAAGATATCCTACGAGGGAGATTTTAATATGGCAACTATTTCATTCTATGCTGGCAATGGTACAGCGCTACAACACCTGTCCGGTTCTGGACTAGGGTTTTTTGGTGGAGCGTTTGGCCAGTCGGTAGAATTAAACAAATATCAAGACACCACCTTTATTACTAACAGCAATGGAACTGTTGAAGGTCCATCGTCTGATAACGTAAAATATGTAAATGATGGTAGTGGATATGTTACTAGTATTACCCCGGCTACTGGTTTAAAATTTATTCCAAATAATAGAGCGTCTTTGAATATTCGATTTACTCATGGAAGCGCTATTAAAACTCAAAATACATATTTACGTATTTTCGACAGGGTGGCCGCAAACAATCCCGCTAGTGGAGTTTGGACCAAGGTAGCCCAGCTTATCCATCCTTGGAAAACATTTGGCAGCGCTGGAACTCCAGCGGGTCTAGGTTCTGGAGATGAGTTCTGGTGGGGTTCTGCTCTGCACGCAAGCACTCCTACTCTTGGAAACCCAGATGTAAGACTTCCCAACAACTCATTCACCGTTGGTGGAAGTGGCGTTGTTGTGACACTAGCAAAAGCCCCCGGTCCTAGTGGTGAATACGCTAAGAACGGAACTGGAAGCACATTCCAGAGCGTACAACACGACTGGTATGTAGCTCTGAGCGCTTCTCCAAGAAGTATCGGCTCCAAGACTCAGTACGGACTGTACGTTAGCCTAGAATATCTCTAGGGAAACCCACGGTAAATTTAATTGCCATCGCCTTGGGAGGTGACAAAAAAAGCCCCGGCGGCGTAATGCTACCGGGGCTTTTCTTTTATAAGAGGGGTCTTGCTTTATTCCAAAGCGCCCTTCTCAGAATTCCACTTGACCCACCCTCTATCGGGCAGCCAGTTACCTTCCTTGTCCTTCCTACGGGGGAACAGTCTCCCACCCTGTTTCATGGAGCCAAACTCAAGTCTTGCTCCGCAATCCATACATCTAATTTCGTAGAACTGGTTGTCATCAACGGTTCTAACTACAAACCTTAGATTCTCTGAAGCGCACTTTCCGCAAGCTACTTCGTCAAAAATTTCCTGAAAGTCGGACAGTTGCTGAAAAGCATCTCTCTGGGTTTCAGCATCAAGTTCTACCGAAACTCTGCCACTGCGTGATGTGTAATTAATTTTCATTTTACTCTCTCCAATCGGATTCGTAACCTTGAATTTGTTCAGGAATGCTACCTTGCTGTTGGTAGTCATTCAATTGTCTTAGCATTTTCTGTGCCGTATTTCTTGTTACGCTGCTTATACTTTCATATTGTGAAGATCCCATATTAACAAATTTACGAACATCAATATCTAATTGTTTACATTTATTATTTATAAAAGTCACTTGCTGATTGCTAATAGTGTCTTCAGGATTCCAATCTGCGTTTGTGGTTGTCGCCTGTACAATACTAACAATATCTTTTCTAGCAAGTTCTTCCGCCGCAAGAGCGCGAATCTTTAGAGCCTTTCGCAAAGCTCTTCCTTCTGCTCTAGTGCTAGCTGTGGCAACAGGATGCGCACAGAACAGGTCGTCTGTGTTCCCGTGCCAAACGTCTGCCACTTCTCGGAACGTTTTTAGATAACCAGTATTCATCCAGTCAAACACAACCTTATAAACAACAGTCGCTCTTCCGGGCTTATCTGAATCTGTAGAGGGAAACACTTGTTCCGGCCCGCTTTCAATAACTGTTCCTAGCATTAGTTCTGAAACACGCCGTAGGCCAGCACAGATTGGATTTCCATCTATGAGTTCGCTTTTATGAAACTTAGTCATCACATAATCAGCCCACTCCCGCGAATTATAAGGAGGGGCTTCTGGATCTAGTGCCGCTTCATAGCCTTCCGTAAAATCTTGTTCAAAAGCTTCTCCCTCCACTTCCTCAAAAGCTTCGTCTAAAGCTGCTTCTAAATCCACTTGATCAACAATCTCTGTTTCTGCTTTGTGCAATTCTACTAACTCCTTTTTTTTAAGTGTAGACAACGCATCTGCTGGAAGCCCACTTTGCTCCAGACTAGATTTTAATTCTGCTACTGTCATATTAGAATAATTAACCATTATGCATCAATCTCTAAAAATCTATTTGATTTTTCTGGAAACTTTTTCTCCACTTGTTCCAAAACATTAATAACTTTAGCCAACAGATCTCTACGCCTTTTAGCCGAAAAGTTTTTAGTAATATGCTTAATTCTCAAAACTACTAATCCAGACTGCAAAAGAAGTCCAGATTTTTGAGCATCGGATTTAATAACCTTTTGAAGATTTTCTTCTCCCCAGATTGGAAAGAAGTGAGACGGTCCATCAACTTCTATTGCAACTTTGGAGTCAGGCAGGAACAAATCGATTTCCAAATTCTGATTGGCGATCAATCCCATCTTGTGGAATATAACCTCTCGGCCACTTTTTGTCAAGCCCTCAAGCAGAAATTTTTCCATCTTGGAGCCTTCTTTGGCGGCTCGTCTGACGGCCTCTGCTGCCGCTTTACGGAGATTGGCACGATCCTCGTCCGACATCTTCTCCCACTGTTTCTTGGCCATCTCAGAACGTTTCTGACGCTCCTCCTCGGGCATGGCTTCCCAATGAGAAAACATGCCTTCACTAATTTTAATTTTGTCAGATTCTGACCGCTCAGTTCCTTTTGTCGGATGCTTATGTCGACCGCTTTGAATAGCTGTAGACTGAGCAACGCTTTTGTCTCTAAGTTCAACACCCAGCTTAATTAAAGCTCGTCGTATTTTATTTGGGTATGTTCCTAGAGATTCTGATATTTCATAAGTGCTTTTATTATTCTCTACGTATTCATCAATAATAAACTTTTCTTGCTTTTTAGTTAGAGACATTATTTATTACCTCGTATAGTTGTTGAATATTAAAGTCTTCCACTACCCCAGATACATCTCTGTTGCAGTAATTTTTAATAGCTAGAGCGTGTTCGCTACTTCTGGCAATAAGCTTAACTTGTGGATTATTAAAAGCTGTTACCATATATTGAAAATCTTTTCCATGCGGTCTCATCCATTCAAGATCCCAAACATAGAAAAACTTGTTGGCTGGATTTGCAGATTTTGATAAGTGTAGTGCAGTTGAAGCGGATGTCGCTATTAGTGTACCATCAAAGCTCCAAATTTCATTTATACCCATTACGGCAAAATTTGGTGGAATTATATGATTAGTAATATTTTCTATAAATGCTACAAAATCGCTCTTACTTTTTGCGCACTCTTCGTTTAGATTAGTAACTATATTGTATGATAATTGAGAAGCTCCTAAATCTCCTAACATAACCCCTATTTTATTCATATTTATCCTCTTATAAGTTTATTAAATTCGTCTATATCTTCTATATAGTCTTCTTTATTATATTCTGTAGAGCACAAGGATAGCATTATATCTGTGCCAGTTTCATATGTTTGTGAATCCCAAATCATTCTATCGACAAAAACGCTTTCGTGCTGCCTCATCACAAGCGTTTCTGTTTTATATCCATCATATAGATGAACCGATATTTTTCCTTGTACACAAATCAAAAGTTGTTGTGTTTCATAATGAGCATGGTGTCCGCGTTCATCTCCCGCCGGAACTCCAGTCACATAGAATACTCTTTTCGGAGCAAAGGTGAGTTCCGAAAAGTCTATGGGAACCAGCGTTCCGTTATGCTCAACGCACTGCCTTAAGCACCCGTCTAGCTTTACGGACTTGCTCAATTATATACTCCACATTTTCGTCGGTAAGGTTTTCATTAAAAGGAATACTCACTGTTGTTTTGGCGTCTTTCTTAGATTTCTTAAAATACTTATATGCCGTTTGTTCTTTATAGGCATTATAGACGGGGCGTAAGTGACATGCTTGGTAATGCACTCCGCAGGATATGAAGTTCTCTCGCATCTCATCTATAAAGCTGTCTCTGTCTTTAACGTTTATTCTATATAAATGACTGCTCTTATTAGCCTTGTTAAACCCCTTATTGTAAGCCTTCCTTATTTCCGCTAGTCTTTCATTCTTTTTTTCTAGCCTGTGTAAATTTTTTCGAGCGATATGAGCTTGGATAGAATTCATGTTCATTTTCCATCCGGGGAATATCAACTCACGATCCCAAGAGTTGTTAGAGTCTGTTGACCCATTCATAACGGCTTTGCGAAACCAGTCTATCTTTTCCCTGTCATCAGACACGACCATCCCGCCATCACAGCTTCCAACCGGTTTTGTGGGATAGAAACTAAAAATCATTAAGTCTTCCGGGCTTGCCTCTTGTTTGAAGAGATCCCTCTCAACCTGCTGGGCTGAATCATAAATGGAATAGTCTTTAAAGGCGTGTAGTCTGTATACATTTCCGACCCATAGTGTGTCATCGCGAAAGTTTAGGTAGTTCCCTGACTTAATGATAGCGTTTGGAACCACTATAGGCATCACGCTAGGTATAGTGACGGTCTCTCCTTTGTTCCACAAGGCAAGAGTGATTAGGCTAGTAGCACTGTTGGCCGAACAGGCGTAGCCAGC
>VTLG01012670.1_pt1 | contig 50352 bp, 61 predicted proteins | sample 4694571 | NCBI WGS metagenome assembly VTLG01 (sample SAMN12604809, study PRJNA352737) | marine metagenome | biome: ENVO:00000447; feature: ENVO:00000209|ENVO:00000569|ENVO:01000036; material: ENVO:00002151; isolation source: viral sequences binned using virsorter ... | reverse complement strand
TCTATACCCGGCTCGGAGAGCGCGAGTACCAGCACATTGACCTGGGATTTCCACTGTCGACGAACGAAACTATTCCGTACCAACGAGCCGTCGATTGGTATCCACAATCTGTGATGAGATTGTTTGACGGCATGCGCGACCACATCGATCTGGGTGCGCTCAACATACGCACTAAGAAAATTATGATTCGGGGCGTGCGTTATTCGTTGCAGGCAAAACGATTCGACACGCCACGCCTGGGCAAAATATGTGTGTTCACATGCTCGCAGGTCACGGCTCGATCCCAGGATGACTCCGGCGAGTGGCGTCAAAAAAGCTTTGACGCATGGTTCTTTGCGCCACAAGAGCCGATACCGCTTCAATTTAGCGGCAACGCGATGTGGTGCATCGACATAGAAGACATGAGCGATGATGAGATCGTGCGCCACTATGAGCGCGGTGTGCCTCAAGGCGGGCGGTCAGCGGGTGATTTGCTAAAGCAGATGATGGATTCGCACGAACTCCATGCGCGTGATCGCCGAGTTGGTCGCAAGGGACATCCGTACGCTCAGAGCTTTTTCCGCGTTCCAGCGCTAGGTCTGCTGATTTCGCAACGTGAACATCTGTCTACATGATGGGATTAATTAGTTTCGAATAGAGCTATTTGGATATTTTTATCATCTAGCGATTGCATAACTAATTTATTGGTGACATTCTACGCAGAACCCACGGAGGTTTTGCTATGGAAGTCACCCGCGCCCAGATCTGGGCAACCCTCTCTCAAGTCAGCGATTCCGGTATAGCAACCGAGAAATTTGGTGCTATCACTTACGTCCGCTGGATGGCAGCGCATGCCACCATGATGTCGCACTTCCCGGAATACACCTGGGAATTCCTGCTTGATGACACCGGGCGCTCAGCCCACTTCTTCCCTGACGGCACCGCTGAGGTGCGATGTCGCATTGCTATTGGCGACCACTCTCACGTCACCACTTTGCCGGTGTACCAGAAGACCGGCAAGGCTCAGGTCAACCCAGACTCCAACCAAGTAAATACTGCCAAGCAGCGCTGTCGCGTCAAAGCGATGGCGGAATTTGGTTTGTTCCAGCACATGTGGAGCGAGATTCCGCCGGAAGAATTAAGCGATTCTTCAGAGCCTGTTGTAGAAGCTGCGTCAGCGCTTGCAGACGCCTACCAACTGCACCGAAAAGAAATGCTGCAAGCGAAGAGCAAGCAAGCAGCCGCTGCGAAGTGGACAAAGTTCAAAAAGCATGTGGCGGCTTTGCAAATGGACTGCTCAGAAGACGACCTTAAAGCGGTCCACGCGCAGTACCTCGCTGAATTCTCGGCGGTGTCGGCATGATCGCCCATCAACAAGGTGGCGCGAAATGGCGAGGCGTTCGCGCCGGGCAAATAAACTGCAGCCCAACTGCCGTGTGGGAGGGGGTCCACAAATACACGACACCCGCGCAAGTGGTCCGGCAAGAAGTGCGTGCGCTAGTCGATACACGAACTGACCTTGAAGCGCCTGACGAATTTAAGATGAACGCGGCGGTCAGGTGGGGTCGAGACACCGAATCAACTGCCGTTTCCTGGTACGAGCAGCACACTGATTCCACCGTCGAGATAACAGGATCTGTCGCACATCCTGAGTACCCATTTTTGCGTGGGTCTCCGGACGGACTGATCGGTCTGGCGGGTGGACTGGAGGTCAAGTGCCCGTTCAATACGGACAAGACATATAGCATCTGGGACGAAGACAAGCGCATGTACCTGTGGCAGGTTCGCGCCGTCATGGAGGTTTTCGATCTGGAGTGGATGGACTTCCTTTGCTACATCTCACCAGACATCTTCCATATTGATCGGGTCGAGCGACAACACGGATGGCTCGAAGAAGAAGTGTCCGGGAAGTATTTGCCGCAGCCCAGAGCATCAAAAGTTCGACGCATCGACCTTTGGCACGGCTGGTACAACCACATTCAGAATGAGTTTCAAGATCTGGAACTACGGGCGGCTCACTTAGCTCCGCTTCGAGCCGAAGCCCAGTTCGTCAACGACGACAGCGACATGGATGCGCTCGATACGGCGCAGCAGCGAATCAGTTTCCTTGAGGGCGGAATAGCCGATACCACCGCAGAAATTGCTGCGCTCAAAAAAGACTGCGACAAGCTTAAAAATGTACTGGCTGATCGCTATCAGCACTCCATCACGAACGACTACTGGACAGTCGAGGTCGTCAACAAGACGGCTCCCATCGACTGGAAACAGGTCGCCGAACACCTTGGCGGCGAAGAGGCAATCCTGGAATCCGGCGAATCGCTGGAAAATTTCAGGCGGAAAAATAACCGAAGACAAATATCAATTAAGCGCAATAAGGAGCAGGGATGAGCGATTTTCAGCAGCGCCCAAACACGGGCAAAGCGTGGCGCACAAGCAAAGAGGACAAGACTCGGGATCACGAGCGCCTGAAAAAATACGACTGGTACAACGACCTAGAACGTGAGCAGAAAGCAGAAAAGATTACTGCGTGGTCAGGCAACTTGCTGGTCGAAATTGATGGTCAGGAAGTCAGCCTGGGTATCGGAATCACCGAAGAAAAGTCCCGTCGCGGCGTGGAGCAATTGGGTATTCGGGTCTGGGAAAAACGAGCTCGGGAGGATAAAGGCTGGGAGGCTCCCAAAGAATCAATGGATGAAGACATTCCTTTTTAAGGAGGTATTTTTTGGGACTGCGCATAACTCGATCTGCCGGAACCGTCCTTTACGGAGGCTACGGACTCGACTCCGACAACTTGGAAGAAACGTTCGACCACAGGATTTGGTTCCGGAGATTTTATTCGACGGACAAAACACGCTCCGCTGTTCTTAACATCGAGAGTAGCAATGGAGTGATCGAATCGATTATGGGCGAGTCCGGCAGTGATTCTGTGTTGCAGATAGAACCGGAGGTAGAGCTAACGCTGGTCGGTATTAAGGACCAGTTTATCGATACCGAACCCTATTGCGAGACATGTGGGCGGGGCGACCGCTCACCCAAACGCAGAGTGCCGCAAGGGCGCTTCAATGTAGAGGCTCCACGGAGCTACAACTTAATTCGAGACGATGCGAGGAAACGATGACAGAAAAACGCCAAAAGATAACCATTGAGGGCAAGGAATATGCCGTCGAAGATCTCTCTCAGGACATCGTAAACAACCTTTCTACGCTCCAGCAGGGTGAGGGTGCTATCCAAATGCTATCAAGCCTGATCCGTCTCGCGCAGGTCGGTAGTGATCACCTATCTCGGCAAACCAAAAAGCTGTTGCCGGAACCTGCTGCAGCTGAAGGTCTGCGTGACTCTGTCAAGACCTCTGACGAGGTCACCATCGAGACGCACTAGCTCCCCGACGCTGGTGTCCGGCTTCCCGCTACCTGCTCCAACCCGGACATCGCAGATGCCTCTGCCCCAACGGCGGCACTGTAAGCGGCTTTGACCCCACCGCAAGCGTCAAACGGGGTCACCTAACGCGAGGGTATTTTGGTTCAGGCGACCGGCAGCGTCAGGATTTTCCAGGTCACCTATGCCTGGCTCCAGAGAAACAGACTCGATGAAGCGGCGTCCCTCGACGATCTTGCAGCGCCCAATTGAGTTAACTGCCGGATTTATTCTAAGATCACAGAGGGTCGAGTGTCTGTGAGCTTAAAAGTCATGGAGACCGATTATGAAAAGAAACGTAATGAGATTTTCTGAACTGGCAGAGGATTATCTGAGCCAGCCTTCAGAAAAGTACGGGAGAAAAAAGAGCCACATCGCAGAACTCCGGGTAAGGCAACTCCGTGATGAATTTGGTCATCGCTGGGTCCATGAGATTGGCGAGACGGATGTCAGTCGATTTTTCCGGAACGTGAGGAAGAAGGATATTGCGAATGCAACCTTCAACACCTATGTCACCTACTACCGTGCCGTGATGCACTACGGTCGAGATGTACTGCACTGTATTGAGTACGTGCCGAAGGTGAAATTGTTGAAGGAGACTGAGCGGGTCGAATTTTATGAGCCGTGGGCGTGGAAAGCGCTTGAGGCTCAGCTCGATCCACTGCGGCGAGACATTGCACTATTTGCACTTCTGCACGGACTGAGGAAAAGCAACGTCAATCTGATGCGGCGGGAATGGGTAGACAGGAATCTGGAGTACGTTTTGATTCCTGGCTGGGCAGGGAAAACGGACAAGTGGAATGAGATTCCTCTGCTCGATGAATCGAAAGAAATCATCACCCGTCGATTGGACGGTATTCGGGAACTCGAAGAGCGTATTCCCAGGCTTGAAATTGATTTTGTGTTTGCCCAGACGACGGGTCTACGCAAAAGCCTTGGCAAACCTTTGGTTCAGGTGACGAGTAAAGCTTGGAGGGCTGCGCTTAAAAGAGCCGGGTTGCCAGCTGGAATGAGGTTTCACTCCCTACGACATACATTTGCGACGTATCACAAACGAGCCGGAACGCACGATAGAGTGCTACAACAATTAGGAGGATGGGAAAATCCCAAGTCGATGGACCGGTACTCTCATGTCACCAGTCCAGAGCTTCGGAAAGCGGCTAACAACATAACTAATTTGTTGGAGAAAGGATCACAACCTTGAAAACCATTTTGGGTCACAACCTTACAGAAAAGGCGTTAGGTCGTGATCCAGGTATCTTAACAAGGTCGTGATCCCCACATTTTGGTTGCAATCACGAAAACGTTAAGTCATTGATTTTAAATAAAATGGAGCGGGAAACGAGATTCGAACTCGCGACCCCGACCTTGGCAAGGTCGTGACCTGTTCCTAGAACTTTATAACTATCAGTCGCTTACGCACCTCGACCCTTTTTCAAGAAATTTTCAATACTCATTAGATGATTGCAAATCGTTGTTTTATATAGCAAAACGAGAGCGCAAGGTAGTGACCCTCTAGGTAGTGATCCTAGTGGAAGAAGGTCAAATAAACCCAAATTCCAAGCATGGAAATTACCGTTACGATTAGTCCTATCCCAACGATCTGAAGCGCTTCTCGAAGCTCCTTCCTGCGCCTTGCGCGCTTACGCTTTAGCTCGGCTACCCGCTTCCGGTGAGCTTCCTTGCTGTCCTCGATGCGCTGACATATCTGGTTCCATTGATCGGCTTGACCAGATAACAACAATGCGTCCTTCAATTGTCTCGAAAACGTTTCACTTTGACGGCGTGCCACCTGGAGCTGGAGTGACTCTTTGACCGACAGGACACCAGCTTTGTCCTCTTCGACCTTGCGGATCTCTTCTTCTACGGTCACATACCGCGAGATCAAACCAACTAGGCTCCCCGCGTTGCCACCACTTTCCTTGATAGTGCTAAACGCAGAGTTGAGCGCACTCAGGCTGTCGAGTACGCCCTTGATGACAAGAATTTCGCTGCCAAATCCAAACATAAGTCAGTCATTGAATTTGCTTCCTTGCGATACCCAGGTCGGGCGACAGTAAGCTGTGATCTTCAGCTGGTTTTGTTCAATCCGCTCTTCAAAATATCTGCACCGGTTAATGTCTTTAAACAGCCATGTGTCTTCTAGCTCTTCCCCGTCGATGATGACGATCAGGGCAAACGCCATTATCACCGCTTGGACATCCACGCTGAGACGCCCATATAGGCACCTACAATCCCCGCCATCGAGACATAGAACAGCCCCATGAGATCGCTGAGTGCGGCGACCCTGGATTCGCTCACAAGCGGAGAAACGATTGCCGCAGTGAATCCCACAATTGCGACAATTGCGCCTGTAGCCATGCGACGCTGGGCATCGCTCTTCTCTTCAGCGAGCTCCAGGTCAAGCAGGCGATTTCCGCGATCAATTTCCACATCGCTAACAACGCCGTCCTGATCCAGATCAAAATCTTCATATCGACTCCGGTCCTGTAGTTTTTTGCGGGTCATCGAGTAGCCTCTCGATACCGCTTGTTGAATTGATCGAACAGCAGCTCTTCTTGCTCGGCAAGCTTTTGCATTTCATTGATTCGCATAACCGAGTCCACGTTGCTGGATTCAAGTCTTTTTTTCCGGTCAAAAATTTTGCGCAGATCCTTTTCGACTCTTTTATCGAACACCAAGAACTCAGCCACGTTGTAGCCTGCGCGTTTGTTGACCTCCTCCCGCTCCTCTCGTGATTTCGCTGCCTTGTAGTCCTCGCCATACTGGCGGACCTTTGTCCGATAGCCGTAGTAGTCCATGCGATCTGAGTACTCGCTTGGCAAGGGCATAAACGTTCTAAGAATAGGCAGAGCTGTGCTTCTCAAATCCGGGTCTTCTGAAATCAGCTTGCCCACTGTGTCTGCAGAGTCGTCGAAGAAACGACCTACACCGCCCAACAAGAACTCGATAAAGTGTTGGATCTGCTCCGGGTTCATCGACACTGCACCAGGAACGTTGGACGAGCCTCCGGTCACTGAGTTGACCCATCGCGTCACTGCAGTGATGTGTTCACTTGTACGTCGTTTAGTAGGTTCCGACGCAGGCGTCTCGACAACAAAACTGTTTTGCGGGATCTTGATGTCAGAGCCAAAGAAATTGATGTTGGCAAGTTGCTCGAAGAAATGCTCCATGATGTCGGGCGAAAAGCCGATACCCTTCTGTAGGGCTGCATCAATAAACCCAGCCTCGTCTTTCGAGGCATGCAAGGACATCGGGTTGAAGTGATGATCCAAAGAAGACACAAAATCGATTGCGATCTTTTCTGGTGTCTTAACTTTAGTGGCGAGCTCAGCTGCGTACCTGCCAAGGTTGTCGAAAATACCGTATCCATACGGCATCGGAATCGCGTAGCTCTGCCCCTCGGTCAAGGACATCGGATTCGCAAAAACCATTGACGTCTTTAGAACGTATTCATTGAAATCGGTGTAATTACTTTCACCGTCATCATCTTCGCCAGCTGCCTCGATGTTCATCATCGTCCGAGCAAAACCCCAGGCGACCATTGATGCCGCTAGCGCTCTCGCTTTAGTTAACGATTGACCATCTTTTCCGGGACGCAAAATTGCTTTTGCGATATTTACATTGCCCTGGACTGCCGCATTGAAGAACAAATACAGAGAATCTATCGCTGAGCTGTATTCGCCTTTACGGTTGAAATTGACCGTAAGATCTTTCGCCAGGGTTGCAGCATCAGCCCGAGCAACGCCAGTCTTTCTAGCTTCAACATACGTGGAAAGCCGAATAGCGTTTTCCGTCGTCTGGTTGTAGTCCTCGACAAAGTCACCCAGAGATCGGAGCTTCTTCTTGAAGTTGCCTTGATTGATGATCTTCTCGAAGCGCCTGCTTTGTTCCGCCAGGCTCTTCGCCATCGCAAGCCCCGTAGGAGCCCCGTCCTCGACGTACTCAGAGGCGTACCGGTCGTACTCTAGGTCCGCTTTATTCTTCCCCTGATTGCCTCTACGCTGCCTCCAGAAGGCTTTGAGCGAGCTCAGGTATCCAGCAGAGATTTTGCCGACAAGTTGCTCGCCTTGAATCCTGCCGCCAACAACATCCTGCTCGCTCAGAGCAAACGCGAGACCGGTTTGCACATCCCGAATCGGATTGACCAATCCCCACGAAGGGTTGTAGTTGATGAGCATGTTCCGTCTGAAATTCTGGAACTTGGTTAATACAGTCAGAAGCCCGTTCATGGCATCGACATTGTTGTTAAACATGCCAACGCCGCCACTCTGCAGCTGGCGGTTCAGCTCACGATCTTTGACTTCGATAAAGAAGGTCTGACCGCCGCGCTTAACCTGGATGAACCTTGCTATGCCATCGTCTGCCCTGCTTTCACGACGCATCTGGGCGAGCGACATCTTTTCCCCATCCGGGGTTCTGGCTCTGTTTCGATTGTTCCAGATAGACCAATGATCCGGAGCCTTAACCCCTGACAGCAGCGACAGGAGTCGCTGGGCAATAACATTCCTTTCCGCTCGAACAATTTTCTCTTCGACGTCTTTGAACGCAACCAGGAGTGGGTTCACCGGCAACGTTATCCGACCTTTTGCCCTAAATGATTCAGAACCCTTGATGCTGAACCCAGACGCTCTCGTTCCGGATTTCATGTCCAGCCCCTCGGGGTAGGCGGCAAACCCTTTCAAGGGGACATAAAACTTATAAGTAGCTTCCCAGTCTTCCTTAGTGTCCTCGTCCAGGAGACCTTTGTTCACCATGTTCTGGCGCATGTCGCCCAGCATGGCGTATACCTTGCTGGCGATTGCCTCCAGGGTGCTTGTTTTACCAGCCTCTTCAGCCGCCTCTAGAACCTGCTCAGCCTCGGCGTCCGTCATACCGCTACCAGTTTCCTGGTGACGCAATGGTCTCGCTTCGAGTTCCTCAAGCCTGGCTACTAGGGCTCCGGTTGGCTCACCTTCTTCATTAGCGAGGACAATGTCATCGGCAAGGGCAATCTTTTGTTCGTCTCTTAGATCCCGTTCCTTTTTGGCAATGACCTTGTTGCGCTCGGGCGCATGCTTTGCCAGTAGGTAAGCACCGACTTGATCCATATCAAGCCCCGCCTTTTTAATCTCCTCGACGATAGGCTCTAAGCTTTCCTTCTCGAATTCCTCAAGCTGGTTCTGAGCCTTAGAGTGCATGAGGTTTTCAGCATCGTAAGCACTTAATTCGGATGGCAACCGGTCAAGCCCCAGCTGCTGAGCTATCTGGTCTTCAGCCTCTTTGAGGCGTTCCAAACGATCTACCACTTTCTGCCGAAGAGCTCTGGGGACAAGAGATTTGATCTTCTTCTCGACCGAGCCTTCCGCAATGATTTCATCGGAAAGCTTGAAAGGCTCTATCTCTTGCTTTTGCCGACTGAACAGTCCCGGCATGTAATCAAAGCGATCAGGATCTTCCCGCTTAACATTTTTTGCGATGGCAAAATTTCCGACCTGAATCAGATCGCTGAATTCTGTAACCGGATCTTGATTGTCCAGCGTATAAAAGAACTGATGACGCCTGGGATTCATGGACACTTGCGTCCATTCCGGATCATCTATGGCTTCAAGGAACGCTGCCACATTGTCTTCATCTGTGGCTTCGACGTAGGTGCCTTCGACCGTCGCGAAAGTACTCTTTGGCTTTTTCCCGGTGCCTACGTTCGCAGCTGCCTTCGGGCTTACACCGAAGACTCCGTTGGTCATTCGGACAGTAGGGTAGTAACCGATACGCTTACCAGCTGATCCAGCGTTTGGATTTGGTCTTGGCTCATGCAGCGTGACGATGTTGGTCCGCTCGTCATCAGCCAGGCTTTTATCACTGTATGCCGGTATATCTAAGCGAGCTGCAATCTTCTGCCCGTCTACCAGATCACCTGCCTTCCAATACGTTTCCTTAGAAGGTTGATCTGCTTTTTCCCGGTTAGTTTTCTGGAGCGCATTTAGCGCCACTTCTTCAGAGGGAAGGCTAACAAGCGCCTCTGCATCACCTCGGGTCAACGGGCGCACGTCGCGACCGCGTTCAGACATGACCTCGTTTAGCTCACCCGGCGTGATGTTTCGAGCAATTCGGTCGCGAACTGCTTGTTCTATTGTTGGATCAGCGTCCTGGGGTGGACGATCAGAGAATACCGGAAAGGTTAAGCCTTCGGTTTGGACCCCGAGTCTTTCGGCGTATTCTTTGTAGATGCGCCTGACCGGTTCATAAAGCTGATTACTGGCGGCGTCTTGTATATTGGATGATCCGCCGGGGCTCTTTTTATCCCGTAGCGCTTCTCTAGCTCGCTGATATTTAGAGTCTTCAAAGTATTCCCCATCCTGCGTTATGGTTACTACAGTGTAGCCATCCCCCAACAGCTCTCGCAGTATGTCATAAAACTCTGCGTAATCTGTATCCTTATAGTCATACCCATCAACAAATAATTTCGGGTCGAGGAATACCAGGCTGCTTGGTAAGGGCTGATTAAAATTTATTCCGCCAGCATCTTTCTTCGGGTTAACCAGGTCAGCCAGAGCCATGCCGTCTTCAGTAGTGAAGGCAGATCCGTCGGTCTTTTCAACCAATAGCCCTGGCATACCGTCTTCTTTATAGACGGGTTGAGCCGTAATCACAGAGTCCTGCAGGAGCGCGTCAGCCAACACAGGAGCCAACTCATTTGCTTGAGATAAGTTGCCGCCAACCAGCCTTATCAATATAGACGGCTCGTACCCTGTGAAGGTGCCTGAACCTATCTCAATCTCATGGGGTATCCCCAGCTCTCTGAGCAGAGGTATCTGACCTCCCTCATCGGTGATCGCCTCAAGCACCGTTTCGTTGTACTCGAACAGTGTCTTAATTGGAGTGTCATCCGGGAAACCATAACCGCGTCCCTTGCCAGGGATAGAGGAGGCAATTATTTTGGGCGCTCTTTGTCTTGCTAACTCAATCAACTCGTCCCGCTCTGCAACATTGCTAAACGGGGTGGTTTTTTGCTTCGGTCTATTTCGGGGTCGAATACCTTCGGCTAGAGATGACGTAAAGGATGTAGCTGTGTCGAACTCGCCAGACGCAATCATATTTTTGATCACATCAATTTCGTTCTTCGAATAAAGAGTCGACGACTCTAACGTCCCGTCTCCGAACCTCGGCGCGTTTGGATCGAAAACTTCTCCTTTAGCTTCTGCTCTCCTCCTTGCAGCCTCAAGGCTCCTCGCTGCATCCGGATCTTTTGGAGCAAGGTTTGCCTTGGCATAAAACCAAATAAGAGCCTGGGCTTGGTTTGGCGTGATTCCAAACTCGTCAGCCAACACGCTCGTTAAGTACTGCGCGTACCGGAAAGAATTCTCTGGACCTATTTCTGCTGCGTCGACTTCATTACCAGATTTTTTGTCAATATCTTTTTTGTTGAACCCAAACGCTCGCGCCATGTGAACGTCTTGAACGCTAAACGGGATGAATAAATTTCGACCTCTGTCCGCCACCGTTTGCATGTATGTAGTGGTCTTTATACCGCCCTCGAAATCTGCATCCTGATACAGCGAAATGATCTTCTCGATTTGTTGTCCAGTGATCATCAGCTTCTGACCTTCGGTCTTCCGAGTTGACCGCACAGCAAGCGCAAATTGTTTTGGTGTCTTTACTGGGTCTACGCGACGGGCAATCGACATGACATGCAAAGTGTCAGATAGATTGCTTTCTGCTGCATTTTGAGCGCTCGTGATGCCGAAGATCACAGAGGCTTCATCCAAATTTGCATCGCCTACCAGGTCACGGAAAAAACGACCGAACTGGTCATACCACTGAAGATTGTCGGAGTCGTCAATGGCTCTTCTTATGAACCCACGTAATTCATCTAGGGTTCTAGGCTTAACATCGCGATCTAATTCAGGCTTGTCTTTACGAGGTTTTGGAGCGCCCGTGATCGTGGCGAGTTGTTCTGCAGTCGGATTGTTATCAGTTTCGGCAAGCAGAGTCTGTAGAGACTCCTCAACTCTGCCCATAGGCAAGATGGGCGCATCTTCTTCGGGCGAAGGTACCCGGCTGAATTCAGCCTGGTCTAATCCTTCTTGTAGAGATCGTCCAGAATCGTCCCGTACCGAGCCTTCGGTCGGTCCCGCCAGGCGGGAATCGGCTCGCCTGCCTTGATCGCGTCCGACGCCATCTCCTCCCGCTCCTCCCTCGTCCGGAACTTGTAGACCTCCGGGGGAGGGGGGTGCCCGAACATTTCTCTGTACTGGTCCACCATCGGGGACAAATGTCGTTTCTTGATTGTCCTGATAGGCACTGTCTCTAACCTCCGTTACAGGTCTCGGGTCTTCTTGGATGCTCTTCATCAGCCTATACGCTTTCGGAGCAAACTTCTGCAGCAATCTAGGCTGAGCTATGAATATAGACCCGAGCTGCGCAAAGACCTCACGGCTAACAGTCCCAGAAACGGCATCGAAATCGGGTTCAATATATACCTGCTGCTCGTCAATGAAATCCGCAATGAATGAGAACGGATAGTCGAAGTGAGAAGCCAGCTCGGTCTCTGCCTCCCAGGCATCGTACAGTTCTGTAACAACATCGCCCATTTCCCAGCGCATAGCGTTGCCAGGGGTTGTGTCAACTCTGTACTCTGGACCCAACTCTGCTCGGCGCTCTCTAGCTCCCTCGGTTTCCGCTGGCTTAAATCTGAGCGTAGGGAGCAACTTGGTGTAACTTTTTTTCTGGTCAACACTGTGCCAAAGCTCGTGAGCAAGCGTGGTCGTCAAGTAGGTTAAGGCGCTGTTTTCTGAGGGCTCACCGGCTCGATTAACGCTGAAAATATTTTCATCAAGAATCGCCAGCTCAATGATTTCTTCCCCAATTGCAATGGCGTTCAGCGCCGGGAAGTGCGCTCCTTCCGCAGTTCCCATTTCCCCCTTGGGAATAACATTAATACCTTGGAGGTCAGTCAGTGCGTCAGTTGGCATCCCCCTTTCAATCAAATCGATAAGGGTGTTTGCGACTCGACCAACGGCGTTCTCGGGAGCGGTCATAGACGGCTCTCCGTTTGACCGCCGGTACTCATCAAGGTTGATGAAGTGATTTTCAACTATATCTAGCGGGTACTTTCTTCCGTCTTCCGACCGATACGTCGGCACTGGGAAATCAAGTTCTTCTGGTTGAAATTGTTCAACGAGCTGTTTGGACAGTTCAGGAATCTCAGGAACCTTCTGTGTCACAAACGTTTCGTCGCCGCCAATCTGCTGAGCTGTACCGCCAACATTTTGGTTTAGAGCCTCAATGCGCCTGGCAGCGGCATCAAGGGTATGCTCAACCGAAACCTCTCCGTCCAGATATTCATGCAGCGCGTAGTTCGCATACCGACGACGACCAAAACCGAAATCGACGTCTCTCCCCTGAAGCTGCTGTCCTTCTACGGCAGCTTCTTCAAGCGCAGAAAGCGTCCTTTGCACGGGAGGCTCGGGGGCTACAGGCTCTGGCTCTACTGCAACTACCGGATCTGGCTCTACTGCAACCGCAGGCTCCGGCTCTACCGCAGGCTCCGGAGGTACAACCTCGGGTTCAGGCTGAACATCCTGAACTGCTTGAGGAGCCTCCTGGACAGTTTCCGGAATTGCCTCAACCACCGGCTCCGGGTCTTTAGGTCCATACACGACACCTTTCGAGGTCATGTCTGTATCGATGGCTTGCCTCTCTACAAGAACATCGAGAGACTCTTGAACTCGATCCGGATCAAGACCTGTCTGCTGAATCAATGCATCTCTTGAGACCTTGCCGGTCGAGCGAATAATCTCAAGAACGTTTTCTGCGTCCGGGAAAATCTCTACATTGTCAGCTGGCTCGGGCTCTGCATCATATGCAGCAGAAACCACTTCTTTTGCTTCCAGCTGCTTTTCTTGGCGCTCCTGTTCATTCTTAACATCCAGGCGCAAGGAACCATCGGAACTCTCGACCGACTTAAACGCACCGGTCCCCAGACCGATTGCCTTCCCGGCAATGCTGCCAGCAACAAATGCATGCAGGTAATTTGAGACTGCCTCTTCGTTATAGAGGTACCCGTTGAACAAAGCTTGCTGTTCTTCTGGCAGCTTCTCTTTCGACCACATGACCGCAGACCGGGTCAAGAACTCCTGGGTTGCCTCTGTTGCACCTTCCCATCCGGCAACCTTGACGCCCTCGGAAAGCATGTTCCCCAGGCGTTTACGCCCAGTTGTCGTAAGCGCTTTGTCCGAAATGAAATCTTTTAGGTCTGAAAGTAATGCGGGGTTGTCAGGGAAAGCTGATTTCAAAGCCCGAAACGGAGCCCCGAAGGCGTCCAAGGAACCGCTGACCAAACCGGATACCAGGGCGGTTCCCGGATCTTCTAAGCCAGTCTCTTCGTAAATTCTGGCAAAGTTTTCACCAAACGCCATACCCACTGACGGGATGGCAGCGCCGACTACTCCACCTGCTTTTGCGTACTTGTTGAGGGCTTGCTGCTTGTAGGCATTTTGAATGCGGTTTCGAACTGCTTGATCGACAATGCCCTCTGCAGTGTCCTGCATTTGTTTACGAGACGTCGCTTCGATTGATTCCTTAGCAAGTTTCTTCGCGCCTGCCTTTACTGCTGCGCCAGCAATGCCCCCACCAGCTATCGTTGTTGCGAGTGCCGGAATTGAATTTCCGAGAGTGTATGCAACAAAATTTCCGACATCAGAAAAACCGTCCCAGTCATCTTCCCACCTAACTGTCGGAGCATTTACCGCTGCCTCTTCCATCTGCTGGCGGTAATAATCAAAGCCTTCCTGTTTTAGCTCTTCATCGCCGAGAGCAGCACCAATACCCGCCTTAGCAGCACCATAGAGTGCCTGTTCCTGATCTATACCTGCCGCAAAACCTTTCGCCAATTCCGAAAAAGGCGAAAACTCATCCTCATCCTCTTCAATTTTCGGAGGCTTGGGGTTGGTGATTGAGTCCCAGGATACGATAGCCATGTCTAAAATTTGGCTCCGTACATCTGCTCAAGAATCTCCTTGAACCTTTCAGGAGAAACCGCCAACTCAGTTGGGCTCTTAAACAAAGAACTCAGTTGGGCAATCTTGTTGGGATCTGCTTCGCCCGTTGCAAGATCTTCAAACCCTTCTATCTCGGAAAGCTTTTTCCCCCTTAGTCCTGCCTCCGTTTTGATAAACCCCTGTCGAGTTCTGGGTTGCATATTCGTGCCTGCTATGCGGACAGGAAGCCTAAACTCAGCCAGTGCCTTTCGGCTTTGTTCTAGCCAACGGTCAACTGGCTGAACGCTTGGCTTTGATGTCCCAAGCGCCACGTCTTCTATTCGTCTTCTTAGAACCCCTTGCTGATTGGCATACGCCTCAATCGGATCTTCGCCCTCTCTAAAATATTGACCGTACTGTGTCGAAAGGGTGGCTTTATCGCCAACCGAGCGGAGGTTTTTAATCGAGTTGATTTCGTCTTGAACAAACTTTTCAAACTCTTCCTGTCCAGAACCGCCTTCCCGGTCTCCAAACATCGTTTGAATCAAGCTTTGTCTTACCCGATCTGTAAATCTCCGATCTGAAGTTAAGCTCCTCCGCATATGCTCATAACCAGCAGTTGCCTGACCGACCTCTCCCATCGTTATATTTAGCGGTTCTTGGCTAGAAGGATCTCTGAAACCTGTGACATGAGGGAAATAAAAATCCGTTTCCCCTGTTCTCCGGTCTCGCACCTGGACATACATACGCCCATGAAGCTGAGCCTCTCCAGACGGAGAGGGCTGAACGCCTGAACCGCTCGTATAACTGGGTTCCAGGCTCGCCGAGAACAAGCCGGTGTTTACAACCTCGTAGTTCCCATCTTTCAGCCGATCCGGGGCATTCACGAAGCGATCATCAATCGCTTGTCCAATGTATCTAGGGCTGTTTATCTGGAGAACCGAACCAAAGGCATCGATTTGTTCCCGGCTCAATTCAGAAGCAGATCCACTTGCTATGCCCTGAAATGCATCAGCAATCGACGCCGCCGCGTCTTGTTGGTGCTGGGAAACCAACAGACCAACATTAAAGATATTTCCGAATTTTCTTGACCGTTCAACAAGAGCATTGAACTGGTTATCATCATCCGCCGTCCACGGATCTTGTTTGCTGATTAAGTCCCGCATCTGATTGAGAACAATGGCTCCATTTTCTAGATCCGCAATTCGATTAGCGTCCGCCGTCTTAACTTCAATCTCGTCAGTCTGAGCTTGTCTGTAGGCAATTGTTGCCCGATCCTCCGGCGTTAACCCATCATCATCACGCGAACGATTTTTCGCATCTTCTTCCTCTTGCGCGGTCTTCGCTCTCAAGTTGGCAGTTTCTGCCTGAATCCTGGCAGTACCAGCGCCAATCCTGGCAGTCTCAGCTCTAATCCCATCCTGTTCTGCGATGAGATCATTTTTTCTTTTGGTCTCTGCCAGCGTATCTCTCTGGAGACCAAGCGTATCTGCTCGATATTGCGAAGTAAGGTCTGCCTGACGATTTTGAGCGTCAACCGTTTGCTGTCGATATTGCGCCAGGGAGTCTTGTTGCTCCTTCCTTAAACGCCGGTCTTCTTTGTCGCCGTAAAATTTATTGACTGCGCCAAATCCAGCGAGCGCTCCTTCTGCAAAGCCAGTAATCGCCATAAATCACCTAGTCAAAAAGCTTATTGATGAGGTACGCAACGCCTAAGCCAATAGCGATTGGAGCGGCAATGCTGCTAAGAGTAGATAGGGCTCCGCTGGCTCCACCTGCACCTGCACCTGCACCTGCACCAGCACCAGCACCAGCACCAGCACCTGCGCCAGCACCTGCACCAGCACCAGAACCGGCACTTACGCCTGCAGCCGCGCCTTCAGCGACAGCTGCACCTTCAGCGACAGCTGCACCTCCACCGCCACCAGCGACGGTCACGCCTTCTACGGGGGGAACCACGCTTGACGTAATGTCTCCAATAACCTTGCTACCTGAATGATCAATCGGCGCGGAACTGGATATGCCAGGCGTCGGGGAAGGAGGCGAAATTCCACGCAGAGCATTTTCAGCATTCTGGATAATTTCGGTCGGCTCGTAATTCACCGCAAGCTCTGACGTACCTACCGACGATGACGCTTTGGGCGGGAGATTCTTGATGCCGTACATTGCACCAATGCCAGCACCAGCTCCGTAGGTCTGGGCTTGTTGAGCTTGCTTCTGGGCTTCAAGAGCCATCGCGTGTCTAACGTCTTGGGCTTCAATTTCTGCTGCCCTCCCTAGACCTTGCGTAGCGAGCCTTCGAAGACCCTGACCTCTGGTTATCAGACTCACGAGAAAGATCCTCTTGCGCGTTGGGAAACAGCCCCGCCGACACCGGTCATCAGCTGCATCATTCGATCTGTGTCTCTGGTCCGGGTGTCGTTTAGCGCACCCGTGAGGGCTCCGACCGTGTCATTCCCACTGCCAATTGCGCTGTTGCCTGCAATTCCCAACCGCTCAAAGTTCCGGTTTTGCTGCCCCTGAACATTTGTACCCGCACCAAGAACAGCTCCCCGCGTTCTTTCCAGGTCCGCACCCAAAGAGGTCGTGCCTGTTGGCGTTATGCGATTAACCAAATCCTGCTCAATCGGGGCGAACCGATTTTGCCAATCCGATGTCTGCGCTCGAATCAAGGCGGCATATAGGTGATCGCCCGGAAAGTCCTTGGGGTTCATATACCGATACCTATTCGGGTTTATTCTCGAATACGGATTGGCTGGGTCACCGTAGAACCGTGAGACTTCATCAGCTACGTCCGGGTGGAGCTGCTGCAAGAGATCTTCTAGTCGCCTGTTGCTCATTGGTTCAGACCTATGCCAGCTGCAATACCGGTAGCCGTTCCAGCTGCGCCCTGCAGACTTGATGACCTTGCGAAGTCGGATTCGGCTTGCGCACGAATTCGATCAGCTGCAGCAGATGAGACATCCATCTGCCCCTGAAACGCTTCCGTTTGAAGTCCTTGACCCATACGCACAATATTTTGCAAGCCGCCAAAGCCTAGGTCTGTGTTGGTGATCCCTCGGTCTGCCGCCGCCATGCCCATACCTCGTGCCTGGGCACCTCTGAGCGCATCTGATTCGGCTCCAAACGCGCCAGATCCGGGATCGAATCCGCGATTGAATGCAGCAGCACGCATGTCCTGGATACCAGGCTCGTATGCTGCACTGGCTTGCAGAGCCCCAGACGCCATAGCGCGGTCGTAGTTCGCGTCGTCAAACGTGTTCTGAACGCCCTGTATGTACTGGTTTTCCAACGGCACAAACGTGTCGCCATACATCTGGAGCATTGTTGCTGCTTGCTCCATCAGCGCTCGTCGAGATTCCCGCTCTCTTGCGCTTCCTCCTCCACCGCCTCCGCACATGTCAGACCATCCTTTTCGTAATAACGCCCGAGTCCTCAAACCCGAGCCGGTTCAATAATTTTTGGTAGCCTGGTCCTGCTATTCCGCTCGTGATTCCAACGCAAACTTCTCTTGCGCCTCGGTCTGCAGCGAACTCGCAAAAACCATTTAGAAGCGCAATCACCGGCTTCAATATTCCTTTTCGCTCGTCGGGGTGAAAAAGCATCACCAGTTCCTGACCAATTTTTCGGTCGCTAAAAAAATATTCAGTAACGTGTCCAAGGAAGACCCCGATTACAGAGCCATCCTTTTCAACAACGCGCATATAGACGTCTGATTCCGACTCAGCAGCCTGCAGAATGAAGACCATGATCTTGGTCTCTGACCACCCACATCCCGCATAGGCGCTGCTTTGCTGGAACCAGCTGCCCAGCGCGTTAATCTCCCGGAAGTCCTCGACGCGAGGCTCCCGAATGACAACCGCCATTCAGCGTTTCCTTGGAATCAATCCGTGAGGTGGAGGGCTAGATCTTCATGCGGGGAGCGTCCCCGGATCATTCCCTCTGGGAAGAGACAATCCGCCATATTTTTGGCGAATTCATACGGCTCATAGTACTAATTCGTATGGATTTTTTCACTGTTTTATGATGCTACTCAAAGTCCATATTCGCTTTTACCGCCCTGGCGAGCCTCTTTAAAAACGCTCGAACGTCATCGAGGCTCTCTACGTTCTCATCAATCCAGGATTCGAGATCCACCTGGCTCATCCGCAATATCTCATCACGTCGAGCCTTAGTGGCTTCAACTAAAAACTCCGGTTTGCTCGCTTTAAACTGCATTGATGACCCATTCTTTTGGCTGGTAAGCAGCCTCATCCAGCGCAACAACATATTGACCAACCGCGCTAGTGGAAAACTCTAGAGATCCGTCGCTGACAATGACCTCGGTTCCATCAACAGACACGGTGCAAGGTGACGGCAATGGGGACAACACAATTTCGGTTGACCCGTCCGCCAGTACCGATTCGCTACTCCAAGCTGCCGTGATCGCCGAGCGTTCTCTAAGCTGCCCGTCTACCACGTAGTGCGTTAAATCATCAGCATCATCGGCAATTACCAGCAATTCCTCGCCATCAAGCCGCTGTAATGCAACATCGCCTACAGCGCAGTAACCAACAGCCACAATGCGTCCACTCGCAGGGTCGTAGCGGACGAAACGAGTGCCGCTCATTTTTTGACCTCCAGTGCGCTCATGCTCCTGGACGAAGCCTTGATCCATCCGTTCCCGAAATGACGAGCCGCTTTCACTGTGTACGTCCTTGTGCCTGTATAATTCACGGTGTCGAGGTAGCTGATAGATCCGTTAGTACCAGATCCTGGCGATATATCTACGGCACCAATTTGAAGAATATGTTCCACCAATATACTGGTGCCGCGATACAGTCTCAGGTAGTAACTCGCGCCTTGGTTAGACGTAAAATTCTTGAAGTAGGCGCTGGCGTTAATTAGCACGGGATTTCCGGTGCTAGAAAAAGTTATCGTCCCCAAGGTCACGAACGACGCGTATATCGCCGACGTTGCTGTAGATGTATAAGTCGACGTCGGGATCGTAACCGCCTGGTCCGCGATCTTGACCGTGTCAACGCTAAGGTCGCTGATGTGTGCCGTATTGACACCAAGCGAAGCTATTTGAATTGTGCCGTCAACGCTTGTGATGCTGGACCCGTCAAGGTTGATCAGGCTTGTGTCGATTTGACCCGAAACAATTTTACTTGCGTCAAGCGTCTCGGTGATATGAGCGTTGTCGATTGTCGCATCGCCAATGTGCGCGGTGGTGATGGTTCCGTTCTCGATAAACGCGCCATCAATGTAGACGCCAGGCGGGACTACTTTTCCATTTATCGTTTGAGTAGTCGTTACGACCGTAAACGGCAGCATCGAATCCACGCTGTTTGCGGGATTATTCGTAGCGTTGCCAGCGACATTAGGATTGACCACGGCAAATTTGTCAGCTGTGATCACAAACGCGCTGGTTGGAGTCCCCGTGTTACTCGTGTTGCTTAGCCCGAACCCGCTGACATACCCATTGCTATCGAGCTTCACCGAATACTGGCTTGAGAGTCCTTGCGTGGAATCGCCAATTGCGTTTTGCGCGACCTCGATAGAGTTTTTAATTCCACCATTGCCATCCGCACCTTCAACGGTCACTTGCAAGGTATCTATCTTTGATGCACTTGCAGTCCCACTTGGAAATACCTCTGTTTGAATGACTTGTAGTGCATCAGCTGACGCGACAATAGCTGCCTTCGATGGATCACCGTCCGTCCAAATAGCGCTGCTCAGTTGGCTTAACCTACTCGCTTCAGTGACGCCGCTGGGAAACACCTCTGTTTGAATCGTGTTTAGTGCGTTTACAGTTGCTAGCCGAGAACCGCCTCCAATCTCCCCGTTGACGAAAACCTCTGATGCGAGGCTATCGATTGACGATGTTTGGGTATGACCGGTTGGAAATACTTTCAGATCGACATCTTTAAACGCTTCGGCAGAGGCAAGCTTGCTGTCGCCATCAGCTGTAAAAACCTCGGTAAACAGACTATCTATTCGTGACGCAGAGGCGGTGCCATCTGCGAATACTTCTGTCTGCAATTCGCTTAACGCAGCAGCAGTCGCAAATTTCAACGCGCCATTCTCATCCCTGATTTCAGATTTAAGATTGTCAATGGCTGAGGCGCTTGTAGTGCCGTCTGGAAATGTTTCCGTCTTGAGCAGGTTTACAACCGTTGAGATCGACGTAAAGCCGGTATCCGGATGATTTATCATCGTGTCCAACGAATCGATGCGAGAAGACACCGCACCACCTGGAGTAACGCCGTCTCCCCAGACTTCTGTTTGCAACAGCGAAACAGCTCCAGCATCGGCAAGTTTGACGTTGTTACTAGCGTCGAACATTGCATTATTGAGGCTGGTGACATCTTCGCTGATGCCCTTTACAACGCTAGGATTCGTACCGTCGTAAATCGCCTCGACAGAAGTCGTCAACGAGGACAAAGCTGACGCAGTCGCTAAACGCGAAGTGCCGTCAAGGAACACTTCTGTCTCTAAATCGGTGACATCACCCTGAATCGTTTTGATAACACTAGGGTTAGTCCCGTCGTAGATCGCTTCAACAGAATTCGTCAGTCCCGCCAATGCGCTTGTGGTTGCTAGACGTGCATTACCACTGCCATCAAAGACCTGCGCGTTCAAGCTCGTCACATCGGTTTGTATTGTCTTTACTATTGAGGCATTCGTACCATCGTAAATAGCCGTGACCGTGTTCGTAAGACCAGTCAATGCCGCGCCAGTTGCGAGGCGAGCTGACCCATCAGAGTTGAACACTTGGCTTTCGAGATCCGTTACATCTGTCTGGATCGTCTTTACAACGCTTGCGTTAGATCCGTCATAGATAGCCTCTACGGTATTCGTTAAGCCGGTTAGCGCTACCGTAGTCGCTAGTTTCAATGCGCCACTGTTATCGAATACAGCGCCTTCGAGTGCTGTGACATCAGTCTGTATGCTCGATATAGAATTGCCTTGCGTGTTTACGGTATCTGTCAGCGACGTAACCGCTGCCCCTGTAGCTAGCCGTGCAGATCCGTCAGAGTTGAAGACCTGGCTTTCGAGCTGTGTAACCTCTGTGTTTAGCGTGGAAATGTCTCCGTCGTTCGACGTGACTTGGCTCGTAAGGTTGTTGAGGGCGGTCGTTGTCGCAATTTGCGAGTTACCACTAGAATCAAATACGACACCTTTTAACGACGTGACATCTGAGCTGACAGTTGTCAGAGTGCCATTGATATTGGTCACCGTAGTATCGAGTGCGCTTAACGACGCCCCTGTCGCAAGTCTGGCACTGCCATCACTGTTAAAGACTTGTGCGTCCAGATTTGTGATCGAGGTTTGGTTCGCTGCAATACGCGGATCTTCCAAACTGACCCATGCGGAACCACTGTAAAAGTACGCCTTCATGTTGTCGTCAGAGTCATACCAACGACTGTTAGTCGCTATGGTCCCAGTCGGAGCTGATGTCTGAACGTAGACTGTTCCAACGTTAGCGGTTAGATCCGTTACAGAACTCTGCAGGTTGCTAACGTTTGTCGTAAGGCTGCTTACAGTAGAGTTAAGGCTGGTGATAGATCCATTGATCGTATTGATCGCTGTATCAGTGGTCCCAATTCTCGACAGAAGATTGGCGCCAGAATATGACGACACGTAACCCGTATACGTTTCAATGTTGCCGACTACACCTTGCAACGACGACACTGCATTAATCGGCGTCGTCAAATCAGAAACAAGCTGGCTCGACGTAATTGAATCAGCCAATAACGAGAGCATGAAACTTACGTCAGCTTGTGTTTGCCCTTGAGTGCCAGTGCTTGAATTGAACGGTCCTATGACACCATTGTTGTTTATTGCGCGGACCCAGTAGTAGTAGGTCTTATCGCCACCAACGTTGTCGCTGTATATACCCGTCAAACCAGACGTCTGACCAATCATCGTGGCACTCGCAATGACGTCTGACGTGTGACGCCAAACTTCAACGTGACTATGACCCTTATAGGGGGATAGATCCCAGGTCAGCAATATGCTTTGAAAGGCTCCATTCGCTGCTAACGTTGTTGGCGCAGGAGGTATAGCCAGATCAGGAAAGTCCTGGCTCTCTGGAACAAGGTTAGCTATTTCTCCAGAAAACAAGCTCACCCCAGACGCCAGCTTTACGATCCCCGTCTCGATGAGATCCTGAAACGTCACGGCTCTATTAAGGGGATCACCTCTGTGCCCAAGCAGGATGTCCAGGTTTTCCTTTAAGGAATCCCCAAACCGCCGGTCTTGATTCGACCAGCTGGGTGGAACCTGGAGATTGGACTTACTACGCGACACCAATTTCCTCCGCACTTTCGTAAACGCACACTTCGTTGACCGCTACAGAGGTTTCAATTTGGATCTCAAACTCGTTGGCTTTATATCCACTTGGCAATCTGAACAGGTCGCCATTTGCAACCGTCTGCGTGTGTTTCAGAGAACCGTCTGCATAAAGCTTAAAAGTCGGAGTGGGCGAGTAGGTATCACAATCTAGTTTTGCAACTCCTGGATTAAGCGGACGTGCGCTATAAAACTTTTTGCTTTTCCAGGTTGCCGCCTGGACTGATGAAGCATCAGCGAACTTCACGACAGAGCCGCCAACTACAAGATACAGCTCATCCGACTCCAAATCGTTAAATCCCGCAGTTGCATAGAAGTCGAGTTTCACAAAACTATTCTTGCCGCCTCGCGGATCAAGAATGAAACCTTTGCTCTCAGTCCCGTCGTTGTAGAAGCCCAGGTAATAGCCTTCCCACGCAAAGCCAATCATCGTGCTGGGCACTAGGGCTTGCCACTGATCTCGACTAAGCAAGCCTTCTGTGACAACAGAGAGACCGTTGTCCTCTGCCATAACCAGACCGTCTGGGCTTGCATACAAAACGTACTCGCCCATGTCGACAACGCTTCTTTTGCTAACGCAGCTGTGCGTGCTGTCGATTTCAACCATGCTCATAGAGCTAGGATCAAGACCTTGGATGAGCGCCGGTTTCTCTTTGGTTAGAACCAGCAGTCCAGTATTCAACGGGGCAAGCGCTACTACATCGCTCTTGATCGTCAGCTTGTAGGCATCCGGAAAAGCGTGCGGCTGGAATGCTTCCGAGAACGCAACGGTCTGTCCGGAAAACCCCGCCAAAAAACCGTTGGGCAAACTAACCAGACCCAGAAGTGGTCCATCTTTGTGAGACGCGCTTACGTTGTCAGCCGGTGCTATCCATCCCTCTGACGGAATTGCTTCGCCAAGGTTGACGTCAGTAACAGTGTCGTTATAGGTATCGGTCGCAAGCGCTATATCAGCAACAAATCGAAACGTTCCACTGGGATCTGTCCGGTAAAGCCGTTTTTTTGTGAGGTTGTAATTCCCGCTAGGGTTCGCGGGAAAGTTAACCGTTACTGACTGGTCGCTATACACATCCACGATCTGGCTAACCTGGCTGACACTTGGGGCACCTTCTTCTCCATACGCAGATACATAGGTAAAGATGTACGCCCTCGATATTGGCGTCTCTGTGTCCGTCTTTGCCGTTGTCCCAACCAGCGTGACCGAGTCAAACGCAGCAGGGTCGGGAAGACCAAGGGTGTAATACGTGCCGTTTCCAACGATGGCTGCAGTGGTCATCCTTGGGTAACCACTCGAACCACCCATTCCACTGACATAAATGCGCTCGTGCTGATCTTCAGCGATTGGACTTCTAAGGAAATCCAAATCCTCGTCTGATCCAATCCATATCGAGTCGGAAAATTTAAACAGCGTTTTTGTGCTGCCGGATATGGAGTAGCTTGCGACCGGGGTGATTGATGCGCTGGCGTTAGCTGCCCAAGGCGCAAGCCTGCCCGAGTCCAGGCGGGTGTTGATAGCTTCCTGCGCCATGTCCGATGGCAGCAACCTCGCCGAAACTTGGGGTGCTTTGCCGCCAAACGTTTCTAGTTTGAAACCGCTCATTTTTCTCTGCTGACCCCCTTTGTCTTTTCATAGGACCGCATAGCCCCGAGACCCAAAAGACCGGTCATTACCGGCATTAAAAGATTTGAATCAACTTCAGGGACTGCAAACCATATCGACAGCACCTGGCTAATAATGACGTTGTACGCAAGACCGAGTCCGCAGATCCAGCCAATAAAGGGTCGCCACCCCGCAACAAACAATGATTTGTGAGCCGCCTCAATCTTATTGATCTCCAGCTGCCCCTGTAGCGCCTCGTTAGCATGGCGCTCAGACATCGTTGCAATCTCGTGGGCGAGCGCAGCTTTCTGGTCTTTGTCCTCAATAAACTTATCGAGAAGACCCGTTACTGGTCCTATCAGCTCGCCTAAGATTTTCATTTCACGACCACGGCTTGCCAGTTTTATGGGCAGGAGTTATTTGTGCATCTACTGCCGCTTTTACTTCCTTTTCAATGTCAGCCTTATTTACTTTCGCGTGTACCCATTCTAGGCATCTTGATTCAGTCAAATCGCCGTAAGCAATAAATCCAGACGCATCAGATTTTATTTCGTCAAGGTCCGCAGATCCGTAGTTGTCTGCCGTGTATAGCTTCCCGTCAGACTCTTCTGAGTCAAAACACCGCCAATGGGCCTGCGTGACAACCTTGTCCGAATTGTTCGTGTATCTAAGGGTCTCAATCTGCCATGTTGCCATCAGTCCTCCATGCCCTCGATGCGCTTAATAAGGGCTTCAATCTGAGCTTGCTGTTCCTTGATTGCCTCCACCAGCAGCCCGACCGTGTTCCCATAGTGCAAAGCAAGAAAGTCATCACCTTCATTCCTAGGCGGCGGGGTGTAGACAGCTTCTGGCAAAACCTCTTGCACTTCTTGCGCTATAAGCCCGGTGCCTTCCTCTCCGCTTTCTTTGAAATTGAAGGTCACGCCGCGAAGAGATTTAACTTTTGATACCGCGTCAGGGATGACCTGTATATTCTCTTTTAGCCGAATGTCTGAATTAGACTGACTTGCAGTGATGGTCCCTATAGTTGAGAGGTTACCGCCTGAGGTCATCAGGAACTCATCATTTCCGGCGTTGTTATAGTTGATCCTTAGCGTGTCGTCAGTGTGAGTGTAGAACGCATAGTAGTTCGCCTGATCGTCTGTCGTATATAACTGCAACTTACCGTTCAGGTTGAACGACGTTGAACCTTGGAACCTCGCGATTTCCGTTCCGTCATCTTTTATGACGAGATTGCCGCCTTTAATGTTTATTGACCCATTGGCTGCATTGCTCGGCGGGGTAAATTGCAACTGCCGACTCGATGAATTCGCCTCCAAAATAAGCGTCCCGTCACCGCCGGGTTCGCCATTCTCCTGAACATGCAATCGCGCATCTGGTGCCGTGCCTACACCGAGTTTTGCTGCACCGGCGAGGATAAGATCATCTGCGGACTCATCCCAGAGCATGTAAGCACTGGCTGTAGAACCGAAAAATTTAACGTCATAGCCGGTGTCGTCTACGCCTACGGTGACCGTGTTATCAATCTGGACAGCACCATCGATGTCCACAACATCTAGGTTGGTCGTACCATCAATATCGACGTTGCCGCTTATGTCTAAGGAAGCTGCTGCAACTTCACCACCGAACGTGGCGGCACCGGCTTGAGTTATAGAAAATCTTGAGTTAAAGCTGGAATCCCAAGCCGTAAAGCAATTATTTGCATCTGCTCCGATATATCCTGTGCCTGTGCTATTTGTCCCGCGCGCGAAACCTATTTGAGCTGAAGCGCTGTTTACCGTAAAAACAGGGTATCCACTGGCATTTGAGCTATTGAAAGAAGTTCCGCCATCTGTAAATTCAAATGTCCCTACAACATCGGTATTGTCTAGATTGGTCGTACCGTCTACGTCAATATCACCGCTAATATCAAGGCTTGCAAAGACCGAAGTTCCAGTTGCTGTAACTGTCCCCGTAACGCTTATTCCGCTGGAAGAAGTGGAAAACTTCGTAGAATTGTCGTGCTTTAGAACGACCGATCCGTCGTCGTTAAAAAGTGCATAGGTCTCGTCAGTTGCCGGATTTGTGAGCGCAATCATCGCTGATCCAGCAATGTACAAATCGCCGGTGCCAGCGTCTTTGACGTAGCTGTTGCTGCCGTCATGATAAATCTTTAAGTCATCGCCACCACCTAACCTCAGCTCTTTGCTGTCAGCAAGAGAAACATGACCAGCAAATGTGGCGTCTGTGGACGTAAGAGTCAGCGGACCTGACGTGATACCGCTGGTAGTCGCAGGCCCGACATGAATGACATCTGAGCTTGCGCCCCGAGCAATGCCGCCAATCCAGTTATCCGCAGCGTTATTTGGGAAGAGAAGCCCGTTTTTGCCGATGTATGCTTGGTTCTGTCCAGCAAAATTACTGCCAGCTATCGAGGAGATGTCCACCGCAAGAGACACTGTTCCGCCATTGTTATCAACGGCACCCAACATGATGCTGCGGTAAGTTGAACTGTAGCCGGATACTTTGAGCTGTGCGGCTGCATAAGTGCCGACTTTGATAATCCCGGTGGCGTCAACGTTACCCGCAAATAATGCGCTCTGATTTCCATCAATTGTCAGAGCGCGAGTGCTATCGGTGAACAGCACAAGTGGGTGATCGCTATATGTACCGATGATGCTCTCTGCGTCCTGAGAGTAAATTTTCAGGATTACTGTATTCGTCGTGTCGGTAAGGGTGATCGTCGGGCTAGACGCTGCCGTAATCGCAAGGTTGCCCGTCATGGTGTCGCCAGATAACGAAACCGATTCGGTGTCAGCAGCGGACGCGATGTCCTCAAGAACCGCCGATACGACTCTCAGTGCAATCGAGTCGCCTGACGCATGAGTAGTCGCAGTCGTGTTGTCTTGTGCCCGAACAACAGTCAGCGTATCGCCGCTTCTTGCTGTGACCTTGACGATCTCAGTGGTAGAAGGCGGGGCATCAATCGTCGCGTAAAAGTAGTCTCCTGCTCCCAGCGCGGGGAACACAGACCCGTCTGCAACAGATATTGAGGTCGCAGATGACGTGACGCTACTGGCTAACGTGGTGCTAGCCAGGTTCGAAAATTTGATGCCCATTCCGGAGTCCTAGCTAGCCGTGACAGTCCAAGTGACCGTAAGAGCATCCGCTGTCTGCTTATTCACCTGTGCAAACACGGTACGACACAACATCGTTCCGCTACTGGAAGCGTTAAATAGTCCCGCTTCGGTTATTGCCGCCGCACTCGATGGCGTGTTTGCAGGAAACGTCGCAACGTAAACAACGTCATTGTTGTTGGCAGTTGTGCTTGTCAGTCCAACGCGAGCACTTTCGGTTCCAAGCGTCGTGTTTGCTGCAGCAGCTGCAGTTGAGCCGGTGCCAATCGCCATGTGACTCATCACATTGCTAGAGGTGCCAGCCATCCGGGAGGCAACAAAATTTTTGCCGGTCGTAACGACAAGATTGTCGATATTTTGGCGCGATTTGACAGATCCATCAGGCGCGGTGACAACAATCGTCAGCCGACCTTTCATCCGCACGTCGTCAGTTATCAAGGGAAAACTCCTAGTCTGCGTTAAGGAGCATCAGCCCGACCTGCCCTTGGTTCAGAACTCCTGATGCGGAGTACTGAGCCAGCGACAAGGTCTCTGCCATGCTCAAAGTGTCAGCTGGAACTTTCCCTGTAGAGAGCGTTGCTGAATCAGCAAACGCAAAAGAATGCGCGAGACCACCATAAGACAGCGATTTCGCCAATAAATCACTCGAAATTATAGAATCTTGAACTCCCTTTTGGAATCCGAAACTTAGAGCTTCGACAAGCGAGTAAACGTTTGTTTTGACTCCCGAAAAATCTTTATCGACCTGGGCAAAATCATCGAGCGTAAACGCATCTGAAAGCGCTTGGGCAATCGAAAATGCCGTCGATTCATTAATCGCTGACGAGTCCGAAAAGGGTGCAGATATAGCCCAGTCACCCGCAGTCAAAACAAAATCAACTGTCCCCAGGGTCACGACAAGAGAAGACTCACTTAACGCAATCGACGAAGACGGAATCTTCTCGAAATCGTGAGCGAGAGCATCGCTGAAACCAAAGCTGTCAGCGCTTACGATTGAGGGTGACCTAGATGTTTGCTCCGCAAACGAAAACGTGTCGTCAGATACATCTGACAGAGACCAGGACAGCGGGTCCGCAAACGGAAATGAATCTTCAAATGATCGCTGAAACGTTCTTAGCGTAGAGACAGAATCACTCAGCGGGAAAGAGTCAGACCGCCCCACAGACACTGCCCGTGTCGCACTGTCTGAAAAAGAAAACGTGTCTGAAGTCGGGCGTCCAAATTCGTGGACAACATTTTCGGCAAACCCCACCAGATCAGTTTTGCCGAGACTGAATCCAAAAGAGCTGATCGAGTCGGAAAATCCAACGGTACTAACCGGACCCAAATTCGGGTTTAACGACACCCCATCCGAAAAGACAAAAGCGTCATCGAACGTATAGACCGTCCTCTCAGGATTGAGAGTGATGTCGCTGACGAAAAGCCGCTGCCAGGTTAGCTCCGGAGTAAGAAGCCGATACCCGATTGCAGAGAACAGGCTTTGGAATGAAACCTCTGTTGCTGGCGCTCTGCTTTCAACCACCACAGACGCAACAGGCAGACTCGCCGTGGCATGCACCTGGCGATAGCTCGCTGAGACACTAATGGACCGAAAACTGATCTCAGCATGGACAGGCATGATTACCCGAACTGAGCGCGAACTTTGAACTTAATTAGGTCAACGACCGTCTGAGTCCTGCTTGCAGAATCAGTGATCTCAATCTCGCCTTCAAGCACTCCGGTTGTATCCAGGGTGCTTGAGCTGAATATAAACGTAACTGTGCCATTCGTAGCAGGAGCGACAATTGTGCCGACCAAGGTGTCAATTAACGTCGTGCTACCAACTGCTCGAACGCGCATGCGGACAGACCCGTTCGTCAAATCAATGGCGGCGAACGTTGCGGGATCATCCGGATCTAGCGTTTGACCAGCCGCAGCCTGATTCGAATCTTTTAATGTGACCGTCAGCTCCGGGAGCTGGTCATTTTGAACGAGGTCAATTGTCGTCAGATACGCCATTATATGAATGCTCTCGGTTTCGCCTTTAAACGTCCTCCGGAAAATCCATATTTGACCTGCCTGGTGGTTCGACCAACTGCCTTCTCGAATAATTGATTATTCATTTGAGCCGCCCCACTATTTGAAAACGGCTGTCCGCTCATCATTTGAAGGCGATACAAAGCTCCGTGAACCAGGGCTTCTCTGTTTTCTCGACCGACTGTGTCCGGTATAGATGTGGAAGTGGCGGTTGGTTTAACGCTGTAAACAACACGGAGTGTGTCGGCTGCATCGGGTATTGGTGCCAGGTAAAAATCTGCGTTGTCTCTTTGTGAATACCACTTTGGAGATCCCTGCTCGGTTTCATCGCCAAGGCGACCAAGCAGCTCGCTGTAGCCCAATGGCTGCAAAGCAGTTTTGTCGTTATAGATATCAATGATCCGGTTCAGCTCAGTGCCCGTAGGCAACGTAACCGCATACTCATTGACGCCTTTTATGATCGTCAGGGACTCTGGTTCTGGGATATACACCCCAGTGCGAGCACAAAAATCAATTGCCGAATCCCGAACAGAGCGCTCGATCAGAAAGGACGGGCAACCCTGCACCTCCGGTCTGATGTAAATTTCGAGGTCCGAAAACTTCACTACATCCTCCCGACGTTCACGTCAGGGGTGCTTGGAATTGGGTTAAGCGCAGTATCGATCTGGATCTTCATGCCCAGGCTCGCCTGAAACGACTGGTAGTGCATCTGCGCTCTCTGCGCATTACCCGCATACTCGGAATCTTTCTGGTAAGCACGCATCAGAACAAAGTCCAGTAGTGCTCCCGCATAGACATCGTCAACGCTAATGACCTGAGTGTCTGTCGAGAAATTGCTGATCGCTATGTCGGTAGGCGATTCGCTATAAACGATCTCAATGTCAAAGTCCGCAGTCGCTTTGGGGTATAGATAGAAGACCTTCGGCGATGCAGGGTCGTACACGTAATGCTCAATCTTGTTCGAGCCAGCTGCCGTCTCATGCCAATTCGGCAGAGTCTCATCGAGAATCTTTCGGTCAACTTGCGTGATAGCTCGACCATCTTTGTTTCTAACGACATCAATTAGCCGCAGTCCCGTAGCCGGTAGCGCCTGTTTGCTGCCTGCAACACAGTCGTGATCAGTGCTAACCATCTTTGCATCTGGTCGATGCAGAACCACTTCCCGCTGGGCATCGTTGAAAAATTTCAACAGCTCAGCTTCTGGATACCGAACGTGGCTTGCGTCCTGGAGAATTATGGACGCACGATCAATGAGGTCTATGACTTTATGTGTCGCCATCGTCATCCTCCCACTCAATAACTTCTAAATTTGGATTCCCAGCCCACCCATCGATGTATTCCATCACGTTGCCCGTAACCACGTTTCTAACTATCCTGGGTTTACGTGCTTTGGGTTTTGGGGTCGGGTTCTCAGCCTCTCGCTCAAGACGTTCCAGCTGATCAGAAAGATCAGAAAGCTTCAGCCTACGATCAAGCTTCTTTCCGAACTGGTTCAGCGCTTGTTCGTAAACGGTATCTTTGGTCGTTGCAGAATCCATATGCTCTCTCGTAGATGAAGGGGGCTACCGAAGCAGCCCCCTCCGATTGGACTATTAAGTCCACTTCTTCGAAACGAGGGCATCAGGCACGATGACCTTGACCCCGTAGCATTTCAGCCCACGTACCTGCGTGCCGAACGTACTTTCCATTCGGACCTCTTCGGTATTGGTGAACTGGCTGGCAAACGAAATCGCTTTCGGGTGCCCTGCTATAACGTGAGTATGACCACCAGCATCGGTGTGCAACATATTGCTCTGTAGCACGTCGAATCTGTCGACTCGACCTACGAGCCCATTTCGAATTGGTGACACGTCATCACCTGTCAAGTACGCCTGCTTCAGCTCAGTTTGCTTCAGCATCGAAACAAACTCAGGGCTCAAGACCAGGAAACGTCCTTCTTCCGGAATGTTTTTCTCATCAAGCGTCCGAGCCATAGACAGGATGTTGGCGAGAATATCTGCCGACGTGACAGTTTCGTCAGCGCCAACGCTGCCAGCATCTGCAATGACGTTTTGGAGAACATCGGTCTCAACAGCAACACGCATTCCCTCCGCAGCGTCGTTAGCAGCCTTCTCGATCAAGTCAATATCACTTTGAGCTTGCAAAACATCGTCAGATTTGAAGCTGTAATATTTCGCCTTGTCAATTAGAAGCTCAATTTTCGCAGTCGTAAGTTCCTGCGTCGTGATGCTTCCGGCATAGTCGTTGATCGTCACTGCGGGTACAGTTCTGACCACAACTTTCGAGCCCGCCCCAGTGATCTCTCCCTCGAAATCAGTGTTGGAAATTTTCGGCAAAATTGATGCCGAATAGAATTTCGCCTGCAGCATTTTGCTGAAGATTTCGGGTATAAAATTAACTTCTGAGGTCGTGCCGGTACTAAAAAATGAATACGCCATGCGTAAAATCCTCTACAAGAGATTTAACGGCGAATGGCTCCAGCTGCCTGAGCTTCTAAGATCTCAGTTTTGTGCTTCTCGAATTGATCGAGGGGCATGTTGACGATGTCATCTACCGTCCAGCTTTTGCGTTCGCCAGAAACATTGGCTTTTCGCGCTTTAGGCATTTTCGGTTCTGCAACCTGCTTTGCCTTGGCTAAAGCCTGCTCTTGCGGCGTTGCGGGTATCACCCCCATATCGGCTTTGAACTTATCCAGCACGGCAATAACGTCGTTAGAGCTACCTGCCTCAACCCAGCCATGGATCTGCTGATCCTGCTGTTCGAGCCAGAGAGCCCAATCGCTCGTTTCCACTACCTGATCAAGATCGGTATGCACGCTGCGGATTCGGTCAAAATGATCCTGTGCCGCGAGTGCTTGACGCTCTTCGATCAAACGTTGTTCCTGCTGGGTGCTCAACTCCGATTGCTGGTCAACCCTATCTCGTAGATTCTGCAGCTCGTCCAAAAGTGGACCTGCCACGTCCGGATATTCCTCCCGAACCTGGCTTAGTTTTTCTGTGTTTCGCTGCTCGTCTACAAGACGACTCTTCAACTCAGTGACGGACTCGGAGAGATCGGCAACCTGCCGTCTCAAGTCAGCCGCTTCCTGAGTCGCTTTTGTCATTTTCGCCTGGGCACCTTTCATGGCTCTTTCAGCTTTTTCAATACGCTGAGCCGCTTCAGATTCCTCGCCGCTTGAATGGGAGTCATCCGCGTAAACTTCTTCCACAGTAGATTCAGCCGTATCCTCAAGTTCTGAGGGGGCGTCCTGAACGAGTTCTTCTTCCGGTTCCAAGCTGTCCTCTGCCAAGGGACTCGTCTCCGAATTACGAAGCTCTTCCATCATCTTTTCTGCTTCAGCCATTAACTGCGCCGGGTCGTTACGTGCCATTTCACTTCCGAGTCCCCAGAGGGATGTTCGTTATTCAATTGCGGTTATCCGCGTTCGGGACCGCGCTTTATCCAGGACGGTCTTTGCCGTCTCTTCCAGCTCAAGCAAGAATCGGAGTTCTTCGATCCGTCCTTGCTCATGCCTAAATTGCTTTTCATCCGCTTGCTCCAATTTCGCCTGCGCGTCTTGAAGCCTGTTTTCAAACAGGTGGCGCACCTCCAGGTATTGGTCCTGGTGGCTGAGCCATAGGATTGCCTGCGCCTGCTTCAGCGAGCATTTGATTTTGGAGTGCCTGCTGTTCAGCTTGGATCACCTCCTCACTCTTAATAATCTCGTCCGGATCTATGTCCATTGACTGGGCGATGTCTCTAAGCAGCTGCGTGCGATCTACAACCGCGACATCGGTCGGGTTCGAAACAAGTGACAGGAACTGAAGCAATCGCTGGCTCTGAACCTCTTTCTGAACCAAAGCCGTGCTGCCTCGGGAAACAACTTTCAAATCGCCCTTAGCTTCCTCGTTGGTAGAAAATTCCATATTGAAATGGAACAGCGACTGCACCATTGGTTCGAGGAGAAAATCGTCTATGTTTTTTATGGTGCTTTTCAGGCTTATGTTCGCCGCCGACATCAGCATCGACATGCCAGTTGCGGTTTTGTTGAGACTCTTGCCTTGTTCGCCATGCGTGTAACTGGGAAGACTCGTCGTCTCATCCGCGAAGCGCCTAAACAGTTCGACTATCTGATTGAGCCCATTCGCATTAGCAATCGGCTGATACCAACGAATCGCTGGCATGCTTCCGTCACCACCTTCTCGTAGCCAAACCCGCCAGGGGTGTACGTCAGTCGGATCTTCACCGGCTGCCAACAGGTCAGTGTTGACCTCCATCATGGGTCCACTAGAGAGCGCTAGATTGTCTAGCCATATGCGCGTAGCCGCATTCATCGTAGTTTGCGAGTCGCGCATCATCCTGGGAACGCCGGTACCCCAGAATTGGTGAGGAGCGCGTTCGTAAGGGAAGACGTGGTACGGCACCGTGTACCCCGCAATAGGGTTCAGCATGACCTTCAGGACACTGCTTCCGCAGATCCAAACGCAGGCGCTGTAGGTGTCCGAAAGATCTGCTTCCTCCGGGAACTCAATGCCATGCTCTTTTAGATCGTGCCCGTCAACGGTGCCCCAATACTCCAGGACGTCGTACCGGTGGCTTTCTGCGTGATCATTTATTCCCGCGATTTGGCGGCGGGTCCGCTCATGCTGTTCTTCTGAGTGGTTGCCCTTGCGGTTGGTTTTCAGGAGATAACGGATCTCGTCGCCGTCAAACCCCGGCAAGTCCGCAAGGTCGCGAAACTGCTTTCTCGTTAGAACGTGCCGCCGGAACAACCCATCGCAGTCGGCTAACGTCGTGCAGTAAGGGTCTGGGTACAGATCGAAAATCGAGACAGACTCGATCTCGGGCATCGGTCTTTCAATCTGAGCCAGGGCAAAACCCTGCTCTCCCGTCTCGGGATTGATGACCTGAGAGTACGACTGTGTGCGGTCAATTCTCACAGTACCCGCCTTGATGGCACCGCTACCAAAGATGCAGGCTTCAAGGATCGACTCCTTTAGCTTCATCTCCGCGTTGCTCTCAGCCAGCTGGTCCTCGATTTCAACCGTCATCAATTCCGCAGCGCGTTTCGCAATCTCTTTTTCAGCTTCCTCGAACTCGCCCTCCAGCTCCTGCATGCGTTGAGCAATCAGATCCTGGTTAAGCGCAGGGTCCATGCCGCTGGCAGCAGTGACCTGCTCCATCGCCATTTGGCGCATCTGCATCGCTTTGAGCGGGGAAATTTGCGGAAGTGGAGTTGGGCTGATCGAAAAGAAGACATCGCCGGTCTGAAACAGCAGATCGATAATGCGCGAATACGCAGCCATGACCTTGGTTCGAGTGATGCCTACAAAGACTTTTGATCGCGCCCCGGACTCGTTCAGTCTCGCAAGGACATCGGCTTCATATTGCCCCTGGTATTGACGCAGGTCTTTGAGCCATTCGTTTTCGGTTTCGCGGCGGGAATCTTTGTATTCAGTGAAAACCGCAGACAGGCGAGAACCGAGCGACACAAGCTCTTGGTCTTGGATGCCGTCGTATTCTTCTTCGGAAGATTGCAGCTGCAACTCGCTCATCAATATCCTGCTATCGCGTCCACGCTTTGGTAGCGTTTCCGGGACATCGGTGCCCGAGGTCTGGGCATTGAAGCAAGTCCGTGCAGCGCGATGGCAAGAGCCATCACGCGGTCATCATAGCATCCATTTTGCGCGTTGAAACTACCTTTATCGTCAATGACATATGTTCTCAGCTCACTCACCAGATCAAGGTCTGCAATGCCACTTTCTTCCTGACGAAGCAGAGCTGCCAGGTTGTCTACGATCAACGGCTTGGTTTTGCTGGTTGTGAGGAAACCCCCTCTTTTTGTGAGTTTGTCGCCATACGCGCCATCTACTGACGATTCAACAAACAGATTCGGGTAATTGATTTCCTGCAGCCTGCGTAGAGTCGTTAGACCATGGTTGTTTCTCTCTACGATCACGTAAGCGTGGTTGAATCTCTGTCCCAAAGCGGCGACTAGATTGCCCCACTCGAAGGGGTCCACATGCCCGTGCCAGCACGCCACCTGGCGTCCAAGCCCGTCCAAGACCTGGGCAACTGAGTAGTCGCCGTAGTTGAGCCCCTCCGCAACGTCCACGCCAATGACGTAGTTTTCGTCTGAATTCGGAGCCGCCCACTCTTTATACGGTCCCGATGAATGAGCAGTAAGGGTGCCGTTGCGGTAATCGCCTCGAAAATCCGGGGTGTAACACTCGTTTTCTGCCGCCCTAAGCGCTGCCTCTTCGACAAAACATCTACCCGACGTTAAGAAGCTCTCAATCGGTGTCGCAGGATATTCCTGGCGAAAAAGGTCAGAACTCCCCAGCTCATCTAGTTTTGCGCGTCGGAAACACAGCTGTGCGTCAGATAACCCGTACTGTTGAGCTAGCTTGTATTCCTCTGGTGTCGCCTCGAAATACGGGCTGGGCTTTCGCACATATTCCGGCATCCAGAACCATGGGATGAAACAGACCTGCCACTCCGTCTCGCCCCTCAGAGCCTTCATGGTCTGCTCATAAAACCAACCGCCCGTTCCGTTGGCAGTCGTTTCGAGGATTACCTCGCTGTTCTGACCACCCACCGTTTGCAGCAAGCCAGCCACGATGTCGGACCCCTGTGGGTAAAACGCCACCTCAGAACCGTGTACGAAGCGATTGGTTTGACCGCGTCCAGTCTGCGTGGATCTTGCAGTTCCTACCCGGTACCTAGAGTTGATGTCCGCAAACACAAGACTTGACCCCGTCTGACTTTGCAGCGGCGGCTTAAAAGCAGGGTGCCCAATGTTCTGGTAGAAGAAATTCACCATCTGGAAGATGGAATTGGTCGATTCCGCCAGGTGCGACAGCACGAACGCATTGGCATTTCGGTTCTGGGTGATGCGCCAGAAGAAACGCCCCTCGACATAGGTGCTGATGCCCACCTGCCTCGCCTTCAGCACCAAGGCGCGGATGTTGCCCTGCGCCTGCATTTGCTGTTCGAGGCGCTGATGCAGCCACATCTGACCCCTATTCAAGACCAGCGGGGTCATCTCCCCCTCTTTGCTGACAATCTTGAGGATGTTCTTGGCGTACAGCGGAAAGGACGCCTTGAGCTTTCTAGCGACTTGTTCGATCTTGGTCATGGTTGCTTATGGCTTTGCACCACCAGAGAAATTTTTGGAGGGTCAGGTCACTTTTCATTTGGTTAACCCGGTACCCAATGAGACTTACGTTGCCTGGCTCGTAGCCCTGGTCTGAATCAATTCGGTCAAGGGTGATGTCCATGTCGTCGCCAGTAGCACTGCGGGTAAACGGCAGTCCGGTAATCGCACAACGGTGGTCCTGCTCCACGAGCAGCTGCATGCAGTAGGCGAGATCAATGGTGAACGGTAGCTTTTTCTTTTTTGCTCGATGCTTCGCAATCCGAATACGACCGGACAGGTAGCTCTGCCAGTCTCGCGCCCAGGCAACGCGCTGCTGTGCATTGCGACACTTGCTGCATGTCGGCTTCCCCGCGCCAGGGGTTACGGGAGCGCCGCAAAAGCGGCATTTGCGATCCGCAGGGACCACGGCTCGTCTCTGTCAGCAGTTAATTCCTCAAAACGCTCTACGGCGTCCCGCGAGTTGGACACCGCAAACTCGTTGCCCATCAGACCAGTACCCAACGCAATACAACCCTGTAGCTGGCGAGACCAATTCGCAGAATGAATCAAAATGTGAGTGCGGTTAGGCACGTCCTCCAGCAGCCAGGTCCACCCGAACCTCGGCGACTCCCTCCATCTGAGGTCGTAGATGCCTTGGGGGATGCAGCTCACATTCGGGGCATTGTTGAGCCATGGACGCTCAAGGCTCCAAAAAATCTCGTCTTCGAGCTTGATGATGCCCATGGTCGCAGAGGGCGAATGCGCCCATCGCGACAGAACAATTTCAGTCGTCACGTTTTTTCCTCATCGGAATCACATTGTTTGGGCGGGGGTTAATAACGTCATCCGGATGGGTGCCCCAAGAGACCACTACATGCGCCTCGCACCGGGGGCAGCTGAGAAGGGTCTCTACCTGGTAGAAACCAGACGACGAGTCAGAGTCGCCGATCCAGCGCAGCTCCTCGAAATCGCAGGCATAGCAGCTCATTTTCATTTTTTCTTCCGCTTCTTTTTCCCAGCGTAAGACGGTTTACAGCTTTTTGTTGGCTTTTTCATCTAAACACTCACATCCACACTTGTTGTATTCGATAGGTCTCTAACCATTACAGAACCATTCTTAACGTCATACAGCGCACTTTTGACGACTTCAGGTATCTCCGTCCTCGGTTTGCGAAAAGCCCCTGTATCGAGCGCCTGCTGCTTCTGGTAAGCAATGGCATTCCAGGTAGGGTTGGTTGTCATAATTTTCATTTTTTCCTCCCGGTACTCTCAGATCGACCGCCCCCCATCCGCCTGACCCTCTCCCCCCTCCATCTAATCTTCTGCTCGCATCGCTCACACAACCTCAACGCAGAATTGTCCTTGGGTACCCATGCGGTCTTGGCGCAATTGGCACACGCAACCGGTCTCAGGTCATACCTGTTCTTCTTCATGGCGGAAACGGCAGAACGTTTTCGGTGCTCTCTGCCGGAGCAGCAAATAAACAAGACACAATGTGTTCCAAGTCCGTCCTCCGGTAATAGCTCTCTTCCCCGATCATCAGACTGTCCGCATACGCAGCTACGCTCATGCGGAAAACGTCCTCTTCCATGTCCAGGTACTTAGCGGCTGTAGGGCTGCGCATTAGATGCTTCATGAGGCTCCAGGGTTGGGTTTAGGTGTACAGGTGCCCTCCATGGAGCCTGGCTCGCGAAGGGCGGGGCGGCGGCAGACGACACCCCTCCCCCTACCCCTGCTGGGCGACATGACGGGCAGGATAGATGGGGCATGACCTGACATAGGTCGTGTCCCTAGTGCTGCAGGTCGTTGTTTTCGCTGGGAATTTCCATCGGCGGGAGGTCCGGCTCGGTGTCGTCCAGGTCCAAATCCGCAAGAAACGAGGCGCTATAGGTGGTGACTTCGGTTTTTTCTGGGGCGAAAGCACCGTGGATTTTTCCCAAGACTTCCAGGGCTCGGACTCTGGTGCTGTCGTTGTTGTCCCCGTCGGTGGCTTCCGCCGTGAGGCGCTCAACCAGCCATGCCACCTTATCCTCTGTATCCGCCATCAATTGGCTCCTTTTCTGGTCTATAGCCTTCCTCACATAAGGTTTGGTGAGGTTCTCCCAAGCCATCTCTTTTGCCGTGTGTTCGCTGTACCCGGCACGTCGAGCAGCCTCTGCTCCGTTTGCAGTTGCCAGGTACTCGATGACGAACCTCTCTTGTCTATCTGTAAGGGGTCTCTCGTCACTCATGGTGTCTTCCCTCTATATAGAAGCAGGCATTGGGGTGTGGGTTTCTTTTTCCCGGCTCTAAATTTTTTGAGCTCACAGAAGCTTCGAGCTCGCCAGGCTGACTGCTGCAGCAAACGCGATCCAAGCGCCACGCTCGATAAGTAAGCCCCGACCTGCCGACTTCGCCAAGGTCTCGCTGTTCTGCTGGGCTTGGTCCTCGATCAGGTCGAGCCTGAACTCGTGCCGGTCGATCCGCTGCGCTAGTGCATCTTGCCGCTCATCAATCCGTGCCAAATCAGCCAAGGCGTCCACAACGCGGTCGAGCTTCCCTTCAATTCTGTCGAGACGATCCATGGGCTGAGGCTAATGATTTTTGGCGGTAGATATTATTTTCGCATCTAATGCTTGCAATTAACATCTAACGTCCGTATTGTGCGCTCTGTCGGGGACATTGTCCTTAACCAACAACCGGAGCAAACACATGACCCATCCATTTCCCATCCTTGCCGACTACCTCGCACCTGCTGCTGGTATAGAAGCAATCAACCCCACTTACAGCGATCTGGTGCGCGAGTTAATCAAGGCGCAGCGCCGCGTGGATTTTCACGTTGATGCCGCCGCTTACCTCGAAGACACCGCCGACGAGAGTGCTGCTGCTGCAGCCAAGCAGCGCATTCACCTCCGGAACGAAGAGCGCTGGTTCGATGCGTGCGAGCGGATCGAAGAGGTGCTTCCGAAGCGCGAGATCGCAAACGCCTACAAGCAGTTACAGGCGCAGGTTTGTCCCCAATAGCCGAAACGCCCTTTGTGGCGTCAGTCCAGGGATGGCTGCCCGGACTCTGATGATGGCAAGCCAAACGACAAGGAGCGTGATTATGGAAGTAGGACAAACAATCTACGTCGACCTGGTGGATTTCCACCGGGTTGATAAGGGCTCAGAGCGAGCTCTTATTACCCATGTGAGCGATGGCTCACATCATCTACTCGGCGAGACACACAGTCTCTGTCACATCCAGTGGGTTGACCGCCCACTCATTCACCAGCGGAACGGCTCGTTCCGCCCCCACAACCAGGTGTGGGTGCCAAACCACATCTAGCCGAAACGCCCTTTGTGGCGTCATCCCAGGGCGAACTCCTGGGGTCTGACGAGGCAGTTCCTCACACTATTTGGGAGCAAGACAATGGCAGCACTGATAAATCTCGACGCTTACCGCAACCGCCACAACATGGCGTATGTCGGCGACGTCCCATGGCACGGTCTCGGGCAGCAGCTGTCGCCGGGTCAGCCCATTGAGGTGTGGGTCGAAGAGGCAGGGTTTACGCACTCAATCCTGCGCTCACCGGTCACCTACAACGTATGGGACGGTTCTTCTCTCCTCAAGGACGGGGAGAGCCGATCATTTCCCAATCGCGACGTCCTGTTCCATTCGGAAACCGGCGAGCCTCTGGGGCTCGTGTCGAACCGATACAAAGTGGTGCAGCCAGCCGAAGTGCTTGAGTTTTACCGCGACCTGGTCGATGCGAGCGGCGACTTCCAGCTGGAGACCGCCGGAATCTTGGACAAAGGTCAACGCTACTGGGCGCTCGCCCGGTACAAAGAGGAGATCAGCCTGGGTGGAGACATCGTCAACCCGTACCTCCTGCTGGCTACGTCCTGCGACGGGACCATGGCAACAACGGCTCAGCTGACGAGCGTCAGGGTGGTCTGCAACAACACGCTGCAATTGTCCGTCAGCGACAAGTCCGCCCAGACCATAAAGGTGCCGCATAGCACGTCCTTTAACGAGGCGGCGGTCAAGAAAGAGTTGGAGGTGGGCGGGGCTATTGCGGCAGCGCAGGAGGAATTCGAGCAGCTGGTGGACCAGTACATGGACACCCGTACCGCGTTTGACGTGTTCGCCGAGTTGACCGCCAAGCGCGACGGGGACGGCAACCTGACCAACGAAAAGGAGTTCAAGCGCATCACCCAGGAGCTTTTTACCAGCCTACATGTAGCACCAGGGGCAGACCTTGAATCTGCTCGCAATACCGCTTGGGGCGCTCTCAACGCCGTTACGCACTATGTCGATCACAAGGCATGGGCTCACTCGGACAACAACCGCTTTAAGAGCGCTCAGTTGGGTACAGGGGCGCAGCTGAAGGCGCGTGCATTCCAGCTCATTAAGGAAGCAGCTTGAGCAAGGGGGGTGGGGATCTTTTTCCCCGCCCTCTTTTTTTAACCTCAAAAAAAGGAGCAAAACAATGAGCATAGTTAAAGACTACGACCGGATCGTAGGTTCAGTGTGGGGCGACGTATCGCTCGGCGACATACACCGCACCCTCACTCTTCGTATTGGGCTGCAATACGCGACCGAGTACTGGGGACGCCATGTTGGAAACTCTCTGCCATGGGACTCAGTGCGCGAAACCGGCGGCAATCGCAACAGCTGGGTCAGGCAGCGCGTGCTGGTGATCAACGTCGGTCGCGGCTGGGAAGAACTGAACCATACGTTCTCCCACTTTGTGGGTTCTTGGCTTGGATACAAGCCTCACGGTGATCGTCACCTAGAACTAGAACGGGACGGAGCCGAGATGATCTGTAAGACGTTTTTGCCGATCACTGCGAGGCAGTGGACGCCGAGCCGAACAAACCGCACCCGAAGCCGACAAGAAACGATAGAGGACTGGGCTCAGAGGATCGGTTGCGACCTCGACGACGAGCACTACCGCGAGCACGGGGAGATCTATATCTACCCGCCGGGCGAGATCCTAGACGTTGAAGACCCCTTCCGGGGAGATCACGTCGCATACGGAAGGAGAGACGCACGACGGTTGCTGGCGGAATACGAGCGCCTGCTTAACACATGAGCCGAAACGCCTACGGGCGTCCGCGTTGGGACTGATCGCCCAGCCGCTGATGAGGCAGATCCTCAACCTAACTGGAGAACGATATGAAGGTTTGCGAAGAGTGCGGAGACGAGATCCGTGTCAAGAACCAAATTTGCTGGGAAACCGGAGGCAGGTGCTACCCGGAAGAGACCTACTACCCACGCAGCAATCGACATGTCGCAGTTTACAAGGGGCGCAAGTACCGAGTTGCGTGGCAGGGCAAGACCAAATACGGGCAGAAAACGAAGCTGCAGTTCTTCAACGGGTCCAAAGAGTTTTGGGTTGACACCAGCCGACTGGGCTAGTGAAGGGGGGTGGGGATTTATTTCCCCGCCCTAAATTTTTCTGAAGGAGCAAAACAATGGAAATTGCAACATGCGCGGACCATCTTGTCGGGTTAACGCAGCAACAACAGACCGCGCTCGTCCGGATCTATTCCCGGCACGTCAAGCCGACTGACCACCCTGATTTTTCGTATATCGATTTCAGCGATTGGCTGCAACGCGACGTGACGGCGTTGACGTTTGACGACTGCGTGGTAGCTGCAGTCCCCGGCATGCACATTGCTATCGAGGTTGATGGATACGCCCATACATAAGCCGAAACGCCTTCGGGCGTCCGACCCGGATTGATCTCCGGGCGCTGACGAGGCAGATCCCTTACGCAGGAGAAACGATGAAACTCAGACCATGTCCTCACTGCGGACAAAAGTTCGTGAAGATGACCACCGAGATGTGCGCGACGTGCCGCAAGAAACATCGTGTCAGTGACGTCGAGATGCACAAGGCTGCAGAATTGCAGCCGTGGTTATCGAAGGCGTGGAAATCACCGGGGCGCGGATGAGCGCGGATCTTTAATTTTGGGAGAAGAACATGGACGAAGAAGAACAGAAATACTATGCCGTACAGGAAATAAGAGAGATTAGAGACCTTTTAGACGAGGCTCAATCTCGGCTCTCAGGCTTTGTGAGTGACCACGATGCACGGGATCTGGGTAGTCAAAAAACACGGGATCTGGGAAGCGCGGAAGCGGAACTTGTTTCTTGTCTTGAGGACGTCAATAAGTTTCTAGATGCCTGCGGAGGCCCGGTTGGTCAAGAACCCTGGTAAATGGGGAAAGTAGTCAAAAAAACTGAGGCTTTTCCGATTTGGAGTTTTTAACTTTTTGTGCATAGCCGAAACGCCCCCGTGGCGTCTGACCTGGGATGAACTCCAGGCGCTGATGAGGCAGTTCCTCAAGAACCAAAAGTCGTAATTTTTTTCTCGGCTTTCGGGTCTTATTTTAGGAGTCAAAAAAATGAAGCGCGTAACAAAAATTCGAGCCATTGGTGCAGACGGCATCCCGCTTGAGACAAACGAGAGCAGATCTTTGCGGGTCAGCTATCGAGGGGGAGCGAAACCAAAAAACAAGTTCAAAGGTGCATTCATCGTGATCCCAGAGGTCACGCTGGATCTGAACGAAGCAACCTGGGCGAGCGCGATGGGTTACCAAAGAATGACCGCAAAGCGCAGAAGAGATTTTGAAGCCGTAAAAAAGATCGCGACCAAATCGGCGCAAAACTGGATCGAATCTCGATTCAAACAACCATTTCAGGACTTTGACGAAGAGGCAAATGCCACCCTCAACAGCCGCTATACGAGCGTGCAGCAGCGATGATCAGCCAACCTTTCGAAATTGATGATCATCGCCACCTGAAGGTGTGCTACACGCTCGACCATCCTGCCAAGTCTGAGAGACGTCAGCAACTTATGGAGTACATTCTTAATCTTGCGGCAGGCGGTCAGACGCGATTCACTCTGCAGGAGTGGGAAACGCTGGTTGATGAAATAATTAACAGCCGACTCACCGTAGGCGAGTGGATGGAAGAGCAAGGACGCAAATGAACGAACGCATAAACAACAATGGGGTGATCGATCTCGATCAATCTGAACAAGAGGTATATCGAGGCGCGGGTTGGATGCTGGCGCGATTCGTTAACAGCCGCCTGGTAGCACTGTTCGATTTCATCGATTTCACCGAGACGGACGACCTCGAACACGACACCAAGGTCATTGCCGCTGCAGCACTTGCATTCGCAGCCGAACCCGGAGACTACGCGACAACCATGTGCAGTTCGTATCAGCTGTGCGAGGTGACCGCGTTCAATCCTAAAAACGTAGCGGACGTGGCGCGCCTGACGCGCCTGATCTTTGACGCAAGCATGGAGAACAGAAGTGACTACTGACAAGGATCAACAAATGACTACTAAAGTCGAGTTCTCCGATCACAGAGCTATTTCAAATGATCCGAGCCGGAGAAATGGAAGAGATCGAGAATTTTGCTTACCGGCAGGAGGACATGACGAATGACTAATGTGATTAAAGCAAAAGTTGAAATTTTACGCGCCAGGATGTTGTCCGAAGTTTGGGATTTTTGTAGCGGCTTGCGCGATGAAATCTATGCCGTAGTAGGCGAGGATGGGTATTACGACCTTATGCAACAGATCAGGGAAGATTGCATGATCTGCGAGATCGATGGCACAAAGCCAGAGTGGGATATGCCAAAACCTCTGCCCCCGTTCAAGCTCAGCGAACAGGCTTACAGCATCAAGTATCGCAATTGGGCGGTCAGCTATTACTGGCATTCCCCGGAAGACCGACCCGAAGCAGAACCTGAGATGGACTGGCACTGGAGCGAAGAGTCAGCACAGCTTTCAGCTAATAATCACAAGGAAGAATATGAGGTAAAAATATGTGAGTACTCGCCGGATGGAGAATTTATCCAGAGCTACCCATACCTAGATTGGCGATACCCGCCAAGCAAGAAGCCTGTCTGTAAGCATTGCGGCAGCAAAAAAATCGTTGTCGAGATTAGCGTTGGCTGGGGAAACGATGAAATCCGAGTCTCGGACTACCTCGGAAGTTCAGATTGGCATTGCGCCGACTGTGGTTCTATGGAGCTTGAATGGAAAGAATTTCCTAATACCCAGCACCCTGCATTGAGAATCGTATGACCCATGAAGAAACATTCCGAAAATGGATGGAACCGTTTGTGCATGAGTTAGACGAGACCAACCGAGAATTTCGGGCGCTGAAAAACCAGCACGGCTTAACCGGAGGACAGATAGCAGAGATGCTGGACATAACCGAACACCGAGTGCGAAGTTGGTTGAAGAGCCCAGGTGTCTCTTCTTATCGCGTCACCCCTACGTGGGTGCTGAAGATGATGCGAATGATGGTGATCGATTCGCGAACCGACGAAGCGTCTCCACCGGAATAAGAAAAACTGCCTTGGGGTGCCGGTCACCAGGTCCGTGGATCTGGACCGGCTTTCCCCCCGACACGCAGATGCAGCCAATCAGGCTGCGCCGATCAAACCAAAGCTCCTCCTCTCCCAGATCGAACAGCCAATGCGTGGCTTTCGAAGTCAAAATTCCTGAAGGCTTGGTGTGGTAGTACTCAATCACGACGTTCCCCGTCTCCCGACTTTTGGGGTCGAATTTAACCTCAATCGCGACCTTCAACTCAGGTACATAGATGTCGTACCGGCTGTCTTCCCCGAACGTCTGGTAGCTCTCCCGGAACGCCACCTTCATCCGATCTAGCCACGAGCGTTCGACGCGCTTGCCTATCTCCAGATCAAGCTGGAACGTCAATCTGCTGCCTTCTTACGCTGCTCCCAGATCGCCATGATCCCGTTCTCAACAAACTCGCGCAGGTCGGGGTCAGGTATTGAATCAATCGCCTCGCGCCGATCTAGTTTGGTCGGCAGGTCCAGAATCGCCGGTGGCAGGAAAAACCTCAACGTCGCCTCTCCGAGATCCCAGAATTCCGGGTCCAGATCCTGGTGAAGCCGCTCCAGGACGGAGGGGTAGTGCGTCAGCACTGCAGCACGCTCGCACGCATTGTGCAGCTGGGAGAAGCTATTCATCTTTTATGCACTCTAAATACCGGCGCGACATCTCCTCACGGATAATGAGCATGGCGTTGTCCCAGTCAGTTGTGGCGGTTAGATTTTTTTCCCGCCCAAAATCTTGATTGATGGCATAGAGAGGCAACATCACCTTGATCGGGCGTCGATCCACCTTCCACACCAGCACCGGTATCCGATCCATGTGCTGCCCTGCTCGCCAGACCTGTTCCCACCACGATGAGGGCGGCTCGAATTTGCAGGAATAGCGCTTGCATTCGATGACAAACGGATCGAGATCGATGTCACCCAAGCTGCCCTCTCGCGTCTGATCTAGATCGCGTCTTATCGGGTGCTGGAAAATGTCACCTAGGTCATCCTGCAACTTGTGACAGATGTCGCGCTCGAACTGGTGCCCTTTTCTCCTGGACGACGCGCTCATGCTCTTGGGTCATCTCCTGTTGAGAATCGCAAATACCAGATCGCCTTTTTTTCGTTCTCAAAATCATCCTGGGTAGGCTTGCGGGGGCTTCGCCAGATGTACTTGAAAGCATTCAAGCGGCAGTAGGTTTCGACTGCTTCGTCCCCGAACACTGCTCTCATCGCATCGATGCACTCGATGTCCGGTAGCTTGTAGTGCTCCGGACTATTGATGTTGTCCGTTACGTCCGATCCGGTTGATGGTCCATTGGTAAAGCTCCTCTTCCGTTCCATGCTGTTCCTCGAACCGTTTCTTAAATGGGTGGCGCGACGTATAACGGTCGCTAGACACCCCTTCTCTGTGATGTGCGTAGCAGAGTGGAATCGTTAGGAGATGACTGCCGGTCTTCGCCTTTCCGAACAAGTGATGCACTTCAGCCGGGGTCTCTACATCCATCTCCCGCAGGCAAACCACGCATCCCATGTCGACAATCGCCGCCATCCACTCTCGTTCTTTAGCTGTTGCCGAATGAGATTTCACGATCTACTTCAATAGAGAATTTTCGAACTGAGCCATCGCTTAGCCGATCCTCCAACTGTGGGTGCTTGTTCAATTCTTCGAGGAGATCGTTGACACAATCCTCGCTCTCGACCTCTAGCTCTGCTCTTATGACCACTCTCATGCGTTGTATGCTCGTCGTTCTAATCGTTCGCTTGCCATCTCGGTTTGCCATGTTTTGAACTTAATTTCCGCTGCCAATAAATTCGCCTTCGCTGCTGCTAAGGCACCCTTTGCCCGACCTTTTTCCAGGCGCGCCTCAAACATTTCGTTAGTTCCATCCGCCCAAGTCGTTTGCGCTGCCGTCGTTTTGCAGTTGTGAGACGCGCTAGCGATGACCATCATCTTTGAATTTGTCTGCTTCTCGGAGGCTTCCGCATAGCCAAGCTCTTCCTCGGCTCTGGCAACCTCTGCCCCCGCCTCTCGAATCGATTCCGCAAAGTCCTCTTCGTTCAAATTGGCGCTCCTGATGACTTCGGCTTAGCCACGTAGGCTTTTGCCGATCCGTTTCGACGTTCCAGGTACTGACAACTTTTCGCGTCAAACTCGAATCCGACTTTCCCCTCCCACATGCCGTGTCGGTTTTTTAGGACTTCCAAATACATATCCCACTGCGCCATTACCTTCTCGTCAGGCTCTTGATCGAGCAGTTCGCAAAGCTCCAGGTGTTCGATTTTTGGCTTGTTTTTCCACACCCCAATCGCAACGTCGGCAAGATCAGAGATTGCGCTAGAGCCTTTGATGTCAAACTTCCCCGGAGCGCGGGACTCATCGTCCTGTTTTCTGACGTGAGCAACCAAGAAAATTGTGACCGGGAAGTTGAGCTTGAACTGCACGAGCCGCTCGACGAACTTCTGTTGACCAGCAAAATCCTCGTGACCAATCATGTTGGTCAGGGAATCGACGACAAACACGTTGATGCCGTAGCGCCTGTAGGAATATTCAAACGCCCTAATTAAATCGTTAGGGTTAGGGGTGAGATCATCAACGTACATCCACAGATTGGGAGCCAGCCAATCCAGCGTTTTCCTGCGCCAATCTTTTTCCGGGTGGCTATCACCCGTTGCCTGCATGAGCATCCGCCCCAGCGTGTATCGCGGGGTCATCTCCATGCTCGCAATCAAAATCTTTCGGTCCTGGCGAATCGCGTTAAGCATCAAGTGGTTCAACCACATGCTCTTTCCCGATCCATTGAATCCGGTGACGATGGCTAAATCATGCTCTCTGAACCGGACATCATTCTCGTCGAACTTTTCCCATCCGCTACCAAACCCAGCTGAGTCGTTAGCTTTTGCGTCAAAAAATGCGTCTACCTCACCCTCGAACTCGTTAACTGACCGTAGCTGCGAAGGTGCTTGCCACTTGCCTTCCTCGTACGAAGCTTTCAACGTCTCCCGAGCGTCGTCGTAACCTTGAACCTTTAATAGATCGTTAGCATCCTTGGCAGGGAATCGCACCCGGAAGGATCGACCGGCAAACCGCTCTAGGATTTTTGCCGCACATTTTTCGCCAGGGTCGTCCTGGTCTGTCGCAATGACCAGCTCCTCGAATCGGTCCAGATTGCCGTACTCAGCATCGATCCATTTCAGGTTCGAGGCTCCACTAGGAACCGATAAAGCCGCGAAACCCATTTCGCGTAATGCGATTGCATCTAGCTCGCCCTCTGCAATCCAGACCGACTTGGCGTGAGCCGGGATCGTGTGCCAGCCGTACAGGATGGCTTTGAGGTTCTTTTGATTGCACTGCCCAGGATTTCCGTCGTAGTCCAGCGGCTTGTTTTTTAGGAACGCAATATCCCCAGCGCTATCGAAGAACTGGAACACCAGGTCGATCCCAGCCGTGCGAAGAGCATCGGTCGCATAGATCTTGTGCCGGTACACCAGCTCGCCTACATCGCGAAATCCACGAGCTTCCAAGAACTCATGCAGCGCTGGCGTATTGGTCTTCGGCGGGGGGACAGGTTTTGAATATTTCTGAGGGGCAGGACTACGAATTTTTGCAGCACTGTTGTCGGCAATCCCAAATCTTTCTTGCACCCAGGTCATCGCTTCCGGTACAGATGACTGATGGCGATGACAGACGAGGTCAATCAAATCTCCCGCCTCATCTGATTCGAAATCGGTCCATCGCCCTGCAGCGTCTCCGTGCAGAATGACCGAGAGAGATCGCCCCCTGTCCCCCTTAATATTTCCAAGCTTGAAATTGCCGCCCTCGATGCGCCCCTCGGGGTAAAGCTCCGTACAGAGACTTTCGGCATGCGGAGCTAAGCGCTGCTTCAGAGCGCGGATCTCCATACTCACTTGACCCGACTCAGTAGATCAGGGCTCGTTGCCCGAGAGCCGCAAAGTTGCTTGATACCACTGTACTCGGGGCTAATGCTTTGCCACCCGGCATCGATGGCAATCTGGACCGCCTTGTCCCAGTCCTGCAGCCCGGCATCTTTGAGAGCGCTGAACTGCAGGATTGAGTTGGTCAACTTCTTTTTGCTGACCGTGTGTCCACGACCGATACGGTATTGAATCCAGCTTGCGAATGCGTCCCTTGGAACGCCAGCCGGGGTTTGCCCAACAGCCGCAGCTAAGCTAGACCCTTTTGTTTTAATATTCTTTTGTTCTGTAGATATTCTTTTCTTTGTACCCGGTTTAACCAGATCTGGTTTTTCTTGATCTGGCTCCACCAGATCTGGCTTTTCCGGGATCTGGTCGAGAACATCCCAGTCCCAGGCTTGCAGCTTCCCGGATTCACGTACCGGTGCTCTACGAATGTACCCGGCTTCTGTCAGGCAACGTGTTATTTTTGTCACGCGCTCGTTGGTCACGCCAAAGTGCTGCGCGATGGCAGCGTTGGTGACTTGCCAGTCTTGGGGGTGACTCAGTAGGTAGCACAGGACGCCCAAAGCCTCAGGGGTGAGACTGTCTTGCCGTGTTTTTGTGCAGCCGCCCTGCAGAGTTGCATTGGGGATTACCGTGTAATCGGCAGCGTGCGTAGTGCGAAAAATCATCAAACCACTCCTTGGGGATCACGCAATCCTGCAATCATTTAATTCGGATTGCAATGCCCATACGCGAAAGTGATTGTTTTAAGCGATGTCAAGTACCTTCTAATTGGACATGTAGCCTATTCATGCATATGTCTTTTTAGGAGCACGATAAGTATTTTTTAAACTCGCGTGATAATCAGAAGATTTATCAGCTGTTGATTTGCTGATGTAATTCTTCACCAAACTGCGCGAAATGTATTGAGTTGGTATTTCATCTCAGGTTAACGTTCCCTTAATCGCTTACCGCGATAGAAGTTGGGGACAACTAATGACCAAGGACGAACGGGCGACATGGATCGCCCAGGCATTGGAGCGTGCGGGAATTGCCCTATATGGGCGAGCGTCTCGGATCTCTAAAGATTTGGGCTGCGCTAAAGCAGCCTCCACTGGGTGGCTAAACGGTTCATTGCCACGCGATCTGGAACTAGCTTTTCGCTTTGCGGATTTCTACGAAATTGATCTGCGCGAGTGGGTCACCGGAGAAAAATCAATCGCAGCGCGAGGGCAATCAATCGAAAACATGCGCCACGCGATAAAGTTGGTGAGGCAGTTCGAGTACGAGACGGAAATTCAGTGGGACTCAAGCGACTTTACGGCGCAAGTCGAAAAGGTTCTCGCCGATCCCGTGTACATGAACAGACACATGGCAGATGTCATTGAACTGCGCAAGACAGACTCTCCCAGAGAGACTCAGAGAGACCAACACAAGGAGACATAGTCGGTCATGCAATCGTTTGATTTTTGGCGCACCAATCGGAGCGACATCGAAGCAGCGCCAGTAGTAAAAGAAAATATTGCGATATTTTCGTACGAGCAGAATGAGCTTA
>VTLG01000575.1_pt1 | contig 50363 bp, 63 predicted proteins | sample 4694571 | NCBI WGS metagenome assembly VTLG01 (sample SAMN12604809, study PRJNA352737) | marine metagenome | biome: ENVO:00000447; feature: ENVO:00000209|ENVO:00000569|ENVO:01000036; material: ENVO:00002151; isolation source: viral sequences binned using virsorter ... | reverse complement strand
TTACTGGCTCATGGTATCAAGCTCAAATGAAATTTGCAGAACAGGAAAGAAGAATAAAAGATTTAGAGAATAAAATAGTTATCCTAAATGCCTCAATTGAAGGAATGGAGACTCAACATATAGAAGATTTGGAAGAACAAAACAGGACATTAATGCAAAGATTAGGATTGAAGAAACCGTAATGGAAGCGTATGCAGAATATGGAGCAATAGGAGTAATAGTATTATTATTTATTGGAATGATACAATTCTTAAAAACAACATTGTTTTCAAAATTGCAAGAAATTGAGGACATTTCTATAAAGCTCATAGATAGATGGAATAGATCAGATGAGGTTAGAGATAGGAGACATGAGCAGTTAATTCAGGAAATGAACGATATAACAGATGACATAAATTTTATGAAGGGTCGTATAAATGGTAGGGATACGAGGTAATAAAAAGGAGATAATCAATGGCTAGCCTTGAAGAAAGAAAAGAAGAGCTAATGAACCAGCAAAAACAAATGGAGAATAATTTCCATCAAATTACTGGAGCTATAGCTATAGTTGAGCAGATGATTGCTGATGAAAAATCTGAAGCTAAAGATAAAAAAGACACTAAGAAGTAGTATAAGTTTCACCCCTCTCGTTTGGTTTGGTCCTTATAACACTTCTTTTGGTAATGGTATAAAAATAAAATATAGGATTATATAATGCCAGAAAAAAGAGATGTATGGAACTATAGAGATGATTTGCAGTCTAGGATGGGAAAAATGGAAACTCATATTGAAAATATCTATCATCACATAAAGCGAGTAGATACTCATCTTGAAAAGCAGAACGGTAGGATACGAGAAGCTGAAGGTACTATGAATAAATGGAAAGGAGTAGCTATAGGAATAATTGCCATTTCCACAGCTATCTCCTCATTAATAGCAATGGCAATGAAATAGGAGTTCAGATGTACGAAATAACAGAAATGATGGTCCAGCATTGGGAATACATTTTAATAGCAATTCTTGCTATAGATAAAGCAGTAGCTTTGTCTCCTAGTGAATGGGATGACCTATTATGGACATCTGTTAAAAAAGCTGTCTATAAAATGGCAGGAAAGAAAGGAAGCTAAGTATGCTAAAGAAATTAGTTGGAAGACTTGTTAGAAAGCACGGGATGAAAGGTCTGCTAATAAAAATAGGCGACTGGGCCGTTGCCCAGAGTCCTGGTGATAAAGATGACGAAGTGTGGGAAACTGTAGTTAAGCCATTCATAGAAGAAAGTTTCTAAGTGGTAAATAAAACACAAATGAAGGAGCTTATTGCATCTACCTTGAAAGGGATGGGTCGTAAGTATGCATCTAAAGATGCAGTAAGCTTAGTGTGGGCTACGGGTTTAGTCGAATCGAACTATAAGTACATTAGACAAATTCGTGGTCCTGCCAGAGGATTTTTCCAAATAGAGCCCCAAACAGCTGCTTCTGCAGTAGAAAACTATTTTAGGTATAGGAAGCAACTTACTACAAGATCATCTTTAGTAAGCAATACGCCTGGTTCTCTTTGGGGAAGTGCGGACCAAGAAAGATGGGATTCTGTTCTTGAGTCTAATATTATTGCAGGTATAATACATTGTAGAATAAAATATTGGAGAGCTCCTGAAAAAATGCCTAGCTCAATTGATGGCTATGCGAAATACTGGAAACGTCACTATAATACAATAAAGGGTAAGGGAGAAGTCGAAGGCTTCTTGAGGAAGGTAGAAAAGTATGCGGATTTCTTATGAAAATAATAAAAAGAGCAGTGGTCGTACCAGACCAGCACTTTCCAATACACGATCAACGTGCGATAGATTGTGCTCTTGCTATAATAAAATTTTTAAAACCAAATGTCTTTATTAACCTAGGAGATGTTGGAGAATGGGAAACAGTCTCGGCTTGGAAATACAAAGGAAAGAGATTACCTCCATTAGAATACCAACTACCTTTAGTTGATAGGGAGATAGCTGAAGTAAATAAAGGAATAGATCAGTTTGATAAGGTACTTGACCAGATCAAATGCAAAGATAGACACATTCTTGCTGGAAATCACGATGAATGGCTGGATAGCTTTGCCAATAATAAGGTTGGGAATCACAATCTCTTAGATAACTATACCTTCAGAAAAGCATGTAAATGGAAAGAACGTGGATATAAATACTATAGTTACAATGAGCCGCTTAAAATTGGAAAAGTTAATTTCATACATGGTGCGTATGCTACGTGTTATCACGCCAAAAAACATCTTGAGGCTTATGGAAGCAATATTATTTATGGGCATACTCATGACATTCAGCGTCATACACTTACTAAACTTGATAGTGGTACTATCGGTGCTTGGAGCATGGGCTGCCTTAAGGATATGTCTCCGCAGAAAAATAAGTGGTTGAGAGGGAGATTGCACAATTGGAATCATGCTGTTGGAGTTGTAGACTGGTTTGGAAATGGGAATTTTAAGGTAGAGGTAGTTGAAATTGTTGATGGAACTACTTCAATCTGGGGTAAGGTTATAAATGCCAAAAGGTAAAGGAACCTATAGAAAAAGAGGGCGACCAAAGAAAAAAGGAAAAAATGCCAAAAAAAAGTCTAAATATTAATCCTTTTCACGGAGGTTTGAACGAGCATACTGACGCTAGAGATATTCAGCATCATGAATTAGCTGGTGTCCAGAATCTTGCTGTATCTGAAATAGGTAGAGTTAGAATGGTTGGTCGTGTAAATGATGTTTTAACAAAGCCGTCCTCTGAGGTAAAAGCTGGTAGTGGTTTATATAGATATTCTTCAGATAGAACTATATCAACTGGAGCAGAATCTCCTGCACAATATATAGTACAGGGAGACAGCCCAAATGGAAAGGTCTATTTCTATGAGAAGAAATCAGATGGAACAACTGGATGGACCACGACTGCGGTAAACATGGGTGGTGCCTTTAAGCCTGTATATTATTTTGCTGATGGTGTTCTAAGGATTCATGATGGAGACTTTGATAGAAGCAGCAGATGGTTTGGATATGTCAATTCAGGTCTATATCAAGATACTGCTAATAGCAATACTGCAATTCATACTATTACAGAGTTTGTAGATACCGAACAAAAATTAAAAAGTTTTAGTGATTTAAGTAAAACAGTAGCAATACGAGATGCAACATCTGCTAATCCTAGTAGTGGCAATCTAAGTACACATATAAATATAGCATATTGGACTTCCGATGGAGGGTCTTGGAGTGGTATATATGAATTTGGGGCGTGCCCTGTTTATATGGGAGGTCAGGAGGGACCTTTAACGGAAGCTTCTGATAAGATTACACTTTCTGAAGATAAGTTAGCGGTTCAGCTTTATGTATCTAATGCTAGTCATGGACCAGCTGATGATGCAGCGCATGATTTAGGAGATGATAGAATTATTGGGGTAAACATTTATTTCAGAGAAAATGGCACCCAAGACTTCTACTTCTTGCAGGGGTTCGATCTTCAGAAGGGCGGAAAGGATAGATGGAGGAAGTATGACACTGATACTCATACTGCTTATGGAGTATTTGCTGGCTCTATAGCATTAAATTCTAATCCAGCTTCAGTGGCTTCTTATGCTACTACTACAATAACAGGAACTATTACTAATAGCGCAAGTGGTTTTACTGGTAGAGCAGGATATCTTAGGTTAATTGGAGGGCAGACATCCCCTGTCTATTTTAATCTAACTACTATGGCTACTGGGAATCATAGTATACCTATAGTTAACCCTGGAGCTGGAGATAGGCAATTTAAAATGGAGTTACTTGATGAAAATTTCTTTGTAATAGCTGAGAGTGCTATAAGAACAGTTACTATTTCAGATTCAGGTGATGCATATCCTCCAGGGTATGACCCTGATGATCCTGCTTACAGTCTATTTGTAAATCCAAATTCAGGAGACCCTAGCGATACAGAGGGGTATGACGTATAATGGCTTTAGCAGTAATGAACCCAGGGGAATATCACAAAGGTTATGCTTTTGATAGACCACCTTTTAATAACAGTATCTATGACCCCCTTAAAATCACCGAGATACGGGCTAAAACGGCTGTAGTAGCCAATAGACGTGTTTACCTAGGTAATGTTAAGGTTTTCTATTCTGATGGCACTAGCGAGGTATTATCGGACTCTATATTTAAATCAGAAGTGGGTAAGTTTGACAAATTTAAGCGTTCTGGTAGGATTGATGTAGCAGTTGACGATGGGGAACATATAATTGCATTAGCGGAATATGCTGATAGAATCTTACAATTTAAGCAGCGTTCTTTGCATATACTTAATGTTTCGCAAGAAATTGAGTACTTAGAAGAGACCCATAAGTTTAAAGGGATAGCTAACCCTGCAGCTTATACTAATACTGATTATGGATGTGCTTGGGTAAATGATTCAGGTTGCTATATTTATGATGGAAAAAGTGTAAGGAACATTTTAGATAAAAAAGAGTTACGTAGAATAAAATCTGCAACTTGGGATTCATTTATAACAGACAGAGCTGCTATTGGATATATACCAAAGGACCGCCAGATATTAGTAATAGGCGATATGGGAGATGGGACCGCTAATTACTTTGATCAGTTTACCAATTCTTCAGCAACATTGAATAGTACTACAACCGTAGTAGTAACTAGTACAGCTGCGTTGGCTGTTGGAATGACTGTTGCGCACGATGATATCCCAGTTGGAACAACTATAGCTTCTATTGACGTTAATGGAACTAATTTCGTTTTAAGCGCAGCTGCGACAGATAATGGTTCCAGTCAAACTTTAACTTTTACAGGAGCTGGTTATACTGGAACAATAGATGGAGCTGTTAATGCATACTTGTACGATTTAGTCACAGATAGCTGGACATATATAAAGGAAAGAATGGTAGTTGGTAATGGTATGTCTAATATTAGTACTGATTATGATAATAATTTAATCTATATGTATGATGTTGATGGAAATAATATAAAGATGGCAAAGTGGGTATCGGTACCAACAGCTACTACAGCAGTTGATAATGATATTATTTTAGAAACGAAAGATTTTGACTTCGGTGACCCAGGAAGAGACACATTTATATATAAATTAATTGTTCAGTATACTGGTGGTACGGGACAGGATGTTACTGTTAAATATAGAACTAATGGGTCAGGAGCGTACGATACTTTTAGCTCAACTAAATTAGATTATACTACTAATCAAACTCCTCAAACAATCGAAATAAAGCCAAGCTCTACAATAAAAAATAAAAAAAGTATTCAGTTCCAACTTACTGGGACTGCAGCTAAAGAGTTTGTATTAAATGATATGACAATTATTTATAGGGAAAAATCAATTGGATAGAAATACCAGAAGATTACACCAGAACAAAGCTAACAAAGCTCAGGTTTTAGGTAGTTTCCCTGCAAATTCATCTGGAAAAGATGGGGATATTGTATTTGTAAGGAAGGGGACTGGCTTGTCTCAGGCTGTAAAGTCTGGTGGAAGGTGGATAATGATAGGCTCTGGTACTCCTTCGGATACCGTTAGAAAGACAGCTAAGCCTCAGGCTCAAACTGTCATAATCAGCGGTAGTGGAGGAGGAAGTACGGCAGGGGCTGTGTTACGAAATGGCTCTACACCTTTTGAGGCGGTTCAAAGTGGAGTCACTCCAACTGAATCTGATCATCTTGCTACTAAATCTTATGTAGACAGTATAGATTCTGGGAAACTAACATCAGTAATTGACGCTGCTGCTACTCCTGGCACTGGAGGTCAACATGGGAATCTTCCAAGTGGGCATGTTTGCTTAATAGAAGATGGTGGAGCCAGCCAAGATAAGGCTACTCTATATAATGTAGCATCAGCTAATTCAAATCTTTTAATAGAAGATGATGAAGATGGAAGTGGTAATGCATTTATAAAGTTTACTGCACAAGACCAAAGTGTAAGTTTACACAGATTTGATACTATATATCATTATGATGATACTGATGCATGGATAAATACATCTACTGCCAGTGGGGCACAAGGAGTAGCATTCGTTGATACGGAAACCGTTACATTCACAACGGTAGACCAAGCAGGTAGTGGTACATATGTAAATAAAGTTAAAGTTAGTGCAGTAGCTGCAAATGACAATACAACTTATACTACAAATGCTTCCAGTGTAACGGGTGGTGCTAATTTCAATTTATTAGCAGCCAATCCAACATCGACTGATGCACTTAAATTTCTTGGTGGAGGGACAACAACTGTCACACGAACTGACGCAAGTACTATTACTATATCCTCAACAGATGCAAATGATAATTATTATTTAAATGGTATAACTAAAAATAGTAATACTCTTACATTTGCTGTAAATGGAGCTACAAATCAAACCTATACTTTTGGTTCTAATGCATTTAATAGCACTGCTTTTTTAACTTCTATATCTTCAACGCTTGCTACTGATGAAAGTGCCAGCCCTGCAAGAGTTTCGATTCTAGACGATGGAAGTACTGTAAAAGCACTAGAGGAAGGGACTGGCATAAGTATAGAAGAAAGTGCTACTGCTGGTGGTGATACTGTAAAAATATCTTCTACTGTAAATACTTCAGGTATGCTAACTAATGGTATAGTAACAATTGAAGATAGCTCAGATGATACACAAAATGCTAGTGGTGGAGATATATTAAAATTCGCAGAAGATTCAACTAGCACTATTGGGTGGGCTGTTACTATGGCAAGTAATACTATTACTATTACTCCTGAATTATCTGGGTATAATAATGGCAATTGGAATACTGCTTATACTCATAGCCAGGCTACTCATGCTCCAACTAACGCTGAACAGAATGTTCAATCGGATTGGAACGCAGGCTCTGGAGATGCTCATATATTAAATAAACCATCTATTCCAACAAGGGACTCATTGGGAATTGATACAGACGATACTGTTAGATTTGGGAATGTAGAAGTAGATAATGACTTATGGATAAATGGATATGCCGATAGTACTGCATCCAGGATAAGATTACATCATAATGGAACCGATGCTTATCAAGATTGGGAAACTGGGAATTATTATATACGATATAACACTACCACTAAATATATGATGGATAGTTCGGGTAATTTTCATGCTGATGCGGATGTTTATGCATACTCTACTTCAGTAGGTTCCGATAAAAAATTAAAGAAAAATATAAAAGACATTAAATATGGACTATCCGATGTATTAAAACTTCGTGGAGTTGATTTTGACTGGAAAGAAAAGAGAGATGGAAGGCATGATATTGGTGTTATAGCTCAAGAGGTTCAAGAGGTTGTTCCAGAAGTGGTAAAAGAAGTAGACAATCTTGAAGGAGGCACTTATTTAGCAGTTGATTATTCTAAATTAGTTCCAGTATTAATTGAATCTATTAAAGAATTAAAGGAAGAATTAGATGGCATTCGGAAGTCCAGATAATTGTAGGCTTAGCGATTTAGGTCTAATTGCAGCTGGGAACGGCAGTAGTACCTCTGGCTCCGCTACAAGCGAAAAGAGGTTAAGAGCCGATTGTGCTAATAGTAGTAGTGCAACAAATGTAAGACTGTGGGACTCGTTCAAGTCTCCTACTCAGTCTCAAATGATGAGCGGTACAGTTTTAGATGATGATCCAGAAGATGATACTTACGAAGTTGATACTAATGATAGTTCTGTTGGCGGTTCGGTGACTACTGATTCACCTAGTACATACGGTATTGGTACATACTTCATGTCAAGATGTTGGAATCTGAATACTACTTTTATACAAAATACATGGGAAGCCGTTATAGCAACTGGAAGCATATTTGGTTCTGGAACAACAACTAGTGAGACTGATTTGACAACAGATTGGTCGATGAGTCTACAGGGCAATAATACAGGCACAGGCTCTGTATATATACGACAAACTTTAGATGGTAGCTCTGCTTGGAAGAAGTTTTTTGGAACTGATAGTGGAACAGATTGGATGGCAAGAGTCACTGCTAGTGTTAATAGGACAAGTGGTGGTAACGGTGAAGGATAAAATTTAAAGGAGAATATTATGGCAAATAGATATGTACCAAGAACACCTCCAAGCGATTTAAGTGCTTTGGAGGTAAATAGACGATTTAGGGAAATGTATCCAGATATAGCAGTTGGTGAAGAGAGTGGTATCTCTCCAGATGTTATGTTAAATAGCATAGATCAAACACTTGCTGGTTATAGAGGGGAAATACAAGACCAAAGAAAGTTTGCAGTTGGAGCTGGGAAGATGGGATATATTGTTGGAAAGGATATGGGATGGATTGGAAAAAAGGCTACTGAGGCTGCATCACCTGCTGGGAAAGCAGTTGGAACTATCTCTGGTAAATCTGCAGATCAAGCAGCTATAGATGCTGCTATGAAGAAAGCTAAGGGGTCTGTGGCTAAGAAAAAGATGATTGCTGGCGCAAAAGACCTAGGCCTTGGTATGAAAGTTGGTGCTGAGAATATTCTTTCTAAAGTTGGTATGGCACAGCCACACTCTTTGAGTGTTGGTGCGTCAACTGCTGCTAAAATAGGAGCAGCTGTCCCACCTTTGTTGTTAGCAACTTTAGCTGCTAAAGCAATTGGAAGTACTAGGCTAGGTAAGCAGTGGAATAAAAAAACAAACAGATGGTTAAAAAAAGCAACTGGCACTGGGAGAACTAAAAATTTATTATCACCATGGAAATGGAGGCTCTAGATGAGCTGGCTAAGTCAGGGAATTAAAAAACTCGGAAGAGCTTGGGATACTACCGTAGGAAGAGATGGTCTTGCTGGTTGGGTAGGTGACACTACTGGGCTCTGGCAAAGTGGCTATATGCAAGATAGGATTAAAGTAGAGCGAGATAAGCTTGGTGACTATATCGGAGGAATGTCTGGTAGAGAAGAGGGTATAAATAAATATTATAATGCTTTAGGAGCTATGTATCAAAAGGATACTGGTGCTAGAGCCTCAAATTTATCCTTTACAAGTAGAACTCAGAACCAGGCTATAGAAACTCAGGGTCAAAATAAAATGAGTATGTTAAATCTAGTTTCTCATACAGGGGTAAAACAACAAACAGATGAAGCTTTAAAGGCTAGTAACTTTCAATGGGGCTCTCAAAGAGCAGCATTAGATAGAGACTATGCTATGAAAACATTAACATCAGATAAGGCAAGAACAGGTGAATTACAAAATTTATCTGATATGTTATATCAATTAAATCAACAGCATAAGAATCTTGGAGGATAAGAATGGCTAGGATTTTGAAAAACTTAAACGTAGACATGGGAGCAGCTGGAGGACTGTTATCAGAAATAGCTGATTTTAAACTAAAGGCAGATCAACAGGAGTTGGCTGAAATGCAAGCTGACAGAATGTTTCAGTTGGAAAAAGAAGCAGTACAATCCCAGAAAGATAAAATTTCTACTGAGGTTGAACTAGAGTCTATAAAACAGTATGGGGCTCCTATATATACAGTAGACCCAGATACTATGGATATCGTACAACAAAAAGATATCTTTGAAGGTGCAAAACATCCTATTACTGGAAAGCCAATCTATGACGTAACTCCAGAGCAAGAGTTAGATGTGAAGGTCGGTTTACAAGAAGTTGAGGCTACTTATAGTCAATTACCTGGTCATGATCCAGCCGATAAAGAAAAAGCTATTTCTGGGGTATATAATAAATTAGGGATAAAGCCAAGGCAACAGCTTTCTTCTAAATATGCTGGTCTTTCATATGAAATGACAGAGGATGGAACTCCTAGATTTGTTCCTTTATCTGAAAAGCAGACAGAAAAGCAAACAGTAGGCGCAATAAAGCAAATAGATGCAACAACAGAAGCAACAATGATGATAAATATTGGTAAGCATAACCTTGACATGTCTGGATGGAAAGAAAAAACTGCAATACAAAAAGTTAATGAATTAGACAAACTAGAGTTTGCAACAGAGCAGGACCTTAAAAAAATAGCTGCAACAGGAGCAATAAGTTTGAATGAGCTTAGAATTACTCAAGAGTTCAAGGAGCAGATGGAAAAAGAAGGTAGAGATTGGAAAATACAATACCAAGAAAATGAATTTAAATGGAAGTCAAAAGAGGCTGAATTTGATAGGGATTTAAGGACCTATCTACAGACTGAAAATTTAAGCTGGCAGCAGATGATGTCTAGGCAAAGCCTAGAAGATAAAAAACTTATGACTAAGTTAGAAACAAAGTATCAAAAAGAGTTGCTTGAATTAGGTCATGCAAATGCTTTAGAGCTAAAGAAGCTGGGACTTGAGAGTGCTTTGGAAGTCACTCAGTATCTTGAAGAACAGAAAATGATTCGCAAGCAATTTGATAATGATTCAGAGTGGATGAGATATCTTCAAACCAGAAAAGACGTAGAAGAGGGTCGTGACTATGACAAGGCTTGGTGGAAAGAACAGCAAGGTATTGTTAATGAAATGAAGTTAGCTGAGGAAGAGCGTAAAAAATATCAAAGTGCTCAGATAGCTCTAGCGGACCAAAACTTGGAGATACTAAAGCCTTTAAATCTGGGCAGATGGACTGGTCAATGGGAAACAAGTTGGATGGGATTTGACGAAGGAGAGTGGTTAGCTAAGATGAAAGAAAACTTTTTAGCACCTGCTCAATCTTTAATTGAGCCATTAAAAGATATCGCTAGTATGAAAGGAGTAGACGGTAAAACCATTAACGACCCCTTAATTGAGCAATTTTTGGCTAACATAAGAGCTTTAAAAAAGACTATGGGTGATCCAGAGAAAACAATGGAGCTCAACGGTGTGAAAGTCAATTTCTATAATGATACAGACTGGGACGCAGGTGACGCAAGGGCGACTTATCAATCATTACTCAACTTAGAAACAGTCATACTAGACGCTAAAAAATAATGGCTAATGGAGAACGTTCTTATAGCGATGTCTTAAAGAGTGCATATGGAGTTAGTCAAGAAGATGCGCTAACCACTAAGCTTCGTTTATATTATTCTAACCCCGATTACTTTACTCGCTCTGAATCTGAAGAGCTTGAGAGCCAGGCGATTCGTAATGGTATATATTTCAGACGCTCAGGTGAGCATAGGTACGATGATACTGGAGTAATAGAGCAATTTGTCTCTGGGTTTGCAGAAGGTGCTGTATTACTGGGCTGGGCTGATGAGCCCGATACTCAGGCAGAAAAGATAGCCAATAAGCTAGGTCATTTATTTGGGTTTGCACCAGATATCATAGCTGCTGGACTATCTGGTGGTACATCGCTCGGTGTTACTGGGGCTAAATTAGCTGCTAAAACAGCTGTTAAGAAGGGCGTTGGTAAGGCTGGTGGAAAAGCACTTGGAGTTCATCTTGGTGCTGATTTTGTTCGTGATAAATTAATGGGAGCTGCAAAGACAGTTAGTAAATATGCTGGTAAAGGTGGTGGGAAATGGGGCTTGGAGGGTCCTATTCCAGTTATAGGTACTATACGTTCTCTTCCAATGAGAGCTGCTGATCTTGCGACAGACCTAGTGAGTAAAAAATTAACCGAGCACGGTATGCTCGCAGCTGGTTATTTTGCAAAGGGTACTGTACCTAGGCACATGATGAAATCTGGGTTACACTTAGGTTTGGCTAGTGCAGTTTCATCTGCGAAGGAAGGTCCCGAAGCAATGTGGGATTCTTTTAAGTGGGGTGGTATAGCAGGAGTTGCTTTTGGGGGGATTGGAGAACTAACCTACACAGCTCAATTGCTTGGTCATAAGAATCCTAAGCTTCAATTATTAGGCAAGGCAGGGGTAAGAAAAGCTGCAGGTGCTTTAATGGGAGCAGGCTTCCAGGGTGGAATGTCTAGCTTTAGTGGAGCTCCGATTGAAGACCAAATATATGAATATCTTTTAGGAGCTTTCTTTGGTGCTGGAGGTAGATCGGTGCATGAGGTAACTGGGAATAAATTTATAAATGATATGCAAATAGGTAAGGTTGACCCTGAGACTGGTGGGCGTGCACGTAATTGGTACGATATATACAAGTATAAAGAAACAGCAGAGTGGGCTGAGCTAAGAAAACCAGCTCAAGAATATGTAAAAGAACATATTAATAAGATAACTGGGCACTATATAAACGAGGTAGAAGGAACTGATATTTTCGTTAAGATTGCTGAAATGGCAAATCTTGAGAATATTAGTCTCACACAAGCAGGTGAAAAGCATATAAAAAAGCAAGTTCGCACTATTGAAAAAGCAGAGCTTGACCCTGAAACTAATCTTAGCAAAGATAATGTTGTAGAGACCCCAGGGGACCTTGCAAAAGCAAGAAAAGATTTACTTTTAGAAGCATCTCAAGAATTAATAGATATAGAAAAAGAAAATAAGGGACTAGAGATAGCTGAAAAGGGAAGATTTAAGAAACAGGTTAAGGGCGAAAAAGGACGCACTACTAGGGATGTAGATATGGAGGGTGAAGATTTATACGTAGTAGACAGAGCTTTTGCTGCTAAAGATGAGCATAGAATAGGAAATATAAGGACAAGAGACCCTGAAAGATCAGTATCAAAAGGAGTTGGCACTAGAATTTTTAATGCTATTAAAAAAGAATTCATAGGAAAAGGCAGAGACCATATAATTATAGATGCGAATCCTGGTTCTGAGGGTTTTTGGGAAAAGATGGGATTTGAGTTTGTAAGTGAGACTGTGGAAGGATATCCTATTGAATCATCGGCATACTCAGGAACTAAGAGACCTCCAAAGGGAGAATTCTATGGCAGGTATACGTATAGGTATGATTTAAAACCTGAGCTTGAAGCCTTTGAGTCAAAGCATTCTACTAAAGTAGATTATTCTAAGTCAAAAGCTTCTGTCGATCATTATACAAAAGAGATGGAGAAGTTTGAAGCTATTAATAACGCTAAAGATGACGCAGCTTTTGAGGATGTAGCAGATTTCCAGGTTCCTCGCAATAGATTAGATTTTATGGCTACTGATATTCAAAAGAAACATACGGATGTTTCTTTAGCGCAGATAAGAAGAGATTTTCATCTTATAAGAGAAGATGTTGGAAATAATTATGCAAAATTTGTTGCTGAGCTATCTAAAAAATATCCCGATGTGAGGTTAGACCAGCATGATTTAAAGCATTTTCTAATGAAAGCAGAGAGCAATAGAAAAGTACCTATCCATACTTGGTCAGAGGTAGATGGAGAGCTTAGAGAATCACGTGAGTATGGTATAGATAATAAAAGAAATGTTCTCACTAAGCCTAAAACTGAAATAGAAAAAAGGTATGGTGACGCAGATATAGGACCTATTACTAGGGTAGAAATACAAAAACCTGACGCAAACAATAAACAAAGAAGACAATACCTCGAACCATTTGAGACTTATTATATACGAGAAGAGGTTGAGCCAGGGAAATTTGAATGGGTAGAGAAGCCTGCTATATCATCTACTGGGTGGAGAGGTATGCAAGCAGATTTAGATGCAGCTGGTCATTATATAATATCTGCTAAGAAAGATGACAATGTTTTAATCCCATATAAATACCATAAGGAAGCTATAAACTATAAGGACAATATAGATTCTTTAGTAAAAGAGATGGAAAAAGCTGGCTATAAAGGTATCAAAAAAGATATGGATGCAGACTGGGATATGGAGTACAAAAAACTTAGACTTGATACACAACCTCAGGAGACTATAGATGCTCATAAAGCTATATGGCGTAAGAAAGTTGCATCTAATTTATTGTGGGCGAGAGATATAGAAGGTGCTTCTAATTTTAAAGAATTGTCTGAAAGGTGGGGGTATAAGGATGTAGTTGATTATAATAAAAGAGTCAGTCTCATGAATGGTAATGAGATACCAATGAAGGCTCAAGATTTTACTAGGCGTGGGGATAGATTTTTAAATAAAAATGGTAAGTTTGAGTTTATTATCGTTAATGACGATCATGAGCTTGGTTTGATAAAAGGATATGATAGAGAGTCTTTTAAAAATATGGATAATAAGGATATTCCATATACATCGCAATTAGATGGAGTCATAGAGCTTCCTCCTAAATTATGGCAAAGATTTACAGAGATAATGGGCTCTGAAGGTGACGTAGGTTTTATGAAACCAGTTATTGTTATACATCACCCTGAATTAGGAAACATGCTGGTTAAGACTGGTATGTACAAGACTGGTCCTACACATTTAAAACTCTCTGGACCTAATAAAATGATACTATGGAGTTCTTCTGTTAAGGCTAAGGGAAAAAGAGATGTTGATGGGGTGCAGTACAATCCTATTACTAAAAAATGGGAAGGAAAGACCACTACTTATGAATTAGACCCATCAGAGTTTAAAATAAATCTTGACATATCAGAGACTTCAACAAAAGCGACTAAGCACCAGCAATTATTAAAGCAAATGTTTGGTTATGCAAATAGAGAGCAGGTGTCTCCTGTTGATATTGATATTGTTTATGATAGGATAATAAGTAGAGCTATTCAAGGGTTTTCTGATGGCTCTGGCAAGTTTGTCTACAATGACATGGTGACTGAATACTATAAAAAAGGGACTACAGATTTAAGAAGGCATGAAATAGAAAAAGCTATCCTAACTACTGGAGAACACTGGCCTGATAGATTATCAAGAAAAGTATTGCTTGAGGATGTACTGACAAAGAATCCCGATAGTTTTTTGGCTAGAGAATTTTTAAAATATTTATTTGCCAAGGGTAAGTCGGGAGAAAATACTGCTGGAGAATACTATGTAGATAAGCAGCCTACATTAGACGAGATGTACGACCTTACGAGATATGAGAGAATACTATCAGCTGGTAAATATAGTTATACTAGTTGGTTATATGATGAGTCAGTAAGACCTGTCGTAGAGAAAGCAGTCGAGAGTTATTTAAATAATAGGATGTTAAAGCCAAGGTGGAGAGACGGGGGTAGCGGGGCTGGATATTATTATCCATATTCTGTTGGACAGCAGATGAAGCATGGAATTAAGCCTGGTCAATTTGTACTAGGAGCTAATTGGAAAAGTGATAAGGTTTTAATCAGGTGGAGAGTTAGTCCGTCAGGTAAAAAGATTCCTTTAGTTGATGCATGGAACATGTATAATCAAGCTAAGAAAGAAAAATCATCTACTAGACGGCAGCTTGAAATAATGGAGCAAGATTTAGAGTTTGTATTAGCCCGTTCACCTATGGGTGGATTGTCTGGAGCTAGGCTTTTAAAGTTTATGGGATTTTCTGATAAACCTGGTTGGGGTATGATAACGCACCCTAAAGATGATTTTTATATGGGTGGTTTAGATAAAGATGGAGATTCTGGTAAATGGTTTCAGGGTCTGCCAAAAGAAATGAAGGACATGTTTAGGGTTGCTCAAAATGAATTAGAAATGCCAGATGGAAGAGCTAAGGATATAAAAGACCCGAATCTAGATGCAGAATTTGGCATTGGTCCAGATAAACTATCACTTGATATGTCTACTCCAGGCTCGGCTTTTATGCCTAATATGAGGATAGAGGCTGGTAGAGCCGCTTGGTCTGGAAAGAAAGCTATGGGAGTAGTGGAGAATGCTAAGCAGCAGATTCAGATTATGCTCTCTACTGTAAATATGATGGGTGGAAGAGCAAAACTACCAGTATATAAAGGTGAGGAGTATATAGGTGAGCTTGAAGTTAAGATAAGGGACGTAAATCAAAAGACTGGTATTTTAGATGAAAGAGTTGGCGATACTTTTCGTTACTATGGATATAATGCGAGTAACAGAGCTACTGATGCATCTAACTATCCAAATATGAGCTCAGGAAAGGAAATAAAACAAACTCTTCTTAGAAAAGCATTTGAATTTAAAATGACTGGAACAGATGGTAAGATAAAAATGGATCATCAGTTAAAAGACCCGAAGTGGTTAGTTATGAATTCAGATTTAGGTATCATAGCTGAAGTAAATAGGAGATTGTATAGCAAGAATTGGTCGCATAATAGACGGTGGAACACAGAAGAGATTCAAAGTATATTAAAAAGAATGTCCGACTCAGAGTTACCATGGCAGGGTATATTAGCTAAGATGGCAAGGGATATAACTGGTGAGCAAGTAGATTTTAGTAGAGCTGGGGAATTGGACCCTCTAAAGGTTGTTAATTTTTTTAGAGATAAGCAGACAAGCTATAGAAATCCTTTTGCTAAACATTTATTAGGAAGGGTTGATCTTAGAATAGCACAATGGGATTTACCTAAGGGTTATTTTAAAGGAGATAAGAAGAATTCTTTCAGATTTGACAGCGATGTGGAAGATGTCGTTGGTGCAGATTTAACTATAGAGTCTGGCACTAAGGCTTTTGATGCTCTTAGGAAGTCTGGAAAAACAGAAGCTGAAGCTATTGAAATTTTAGACAGGGTTATACAATCCGCAAATGATATAAAGGTGGAGGCTGAGACCAGCCAGAGACAATCTCGGGCTAATAAAGTTAGCACAGCTTCATCTAAGCATGGGTTAAATGACAGAATTCGTGCTGAACGTGGTAATATTGTAGAGATGGCAGCCGCACAAGGTATTGATCCCAGATTATTTTTAAGGTATTGGGATATGTACTTTATTTCTCCGCTTAGATATCAATCTAAAGAAATGAAAGCTCGGTTCGAGAAGGAACAGCAGGAAATTGCAGATTTAGGTGATTGGTTTTTTGATAAGTTTGGTGAAAAGGTATCTGCAACTTCAGCTGAAAAGTTCAAAGAACAAATAAGTGATAATGAAAACGCAGCTATAAAAGGTATATTGGGGGCTCTTCGTAAAAGTAAGCGAGATTATTATAAGACGGACCAGCTTAGATTTGCCAGGGAAACACAAGAGATACCCCTAGCTACTCTTCAAGAATATCTTACTCATAAGACAAAAATGATAGAGTCTTTACAAAAAGATTTTGATCCAAATGCTAAGAAGGTTCTAGATAATGATGTAAATACTACATTTGAAGCGAGACAAGAATCTAGAGAGGTTATGGATGAGCTTGCGAGAAACCAGGAGACCCCACTAGAAGAGTGGGCTCCTCCTTATGAGTTGGCTAAGAAATATGGCAAAGTTTTTAGAGAAACATTAAAAAAAGGTATGACTGAGGAGACCTTGAGAGAATTGCAGGTTTTATCGAACCATTTAAACGACCCAAAGAATGCACCTATAAAAGAATCATTCGCTCAGTTTTTTGCTGATTTCACAGCCAGTCATGAGAAGATAGGTCGACCCATAGAGTCTATGACGCCAGAAGATGTCAGGCATCTAAATAATTTCTTTAGATTATCTGATAGTGGTGAAGCTTTATTGAAATATTCAACGAATTCTGAAGGTAAGGTGGTCCCAGTTCTATCTAAATGGATGCATCATTCTTTATATCCCAAGGTAGGAGCACACGCTTTTGTTGCCGATAGGCAAGTAATGGATAGATATGCTGTCCCACTTAGGAAGGCTAATGGTGAACTTATATTTGTTCGTGCTAAGCAGCCTGTTAGTGCGATGTCATATTTGAATCAAATAGGTCAGACTACAATAAGACACAAGGATAAGTTTGTAAACTTTGAACAAGAATACCGTGACCAAAAAGTTTTAGATATCCTATTAGATGAAACAGTTATAAATGATCAGTTTGAGCTATTTGATATAGCAATAGCTAAGTACCTTAAGAAAGGTAGTGGGATTGGTATGTCTTCTGCTGATGCAAAATACTATGAGAGCCTATACAATGATCAACTACCAAAGATAGAAGAGCTTTTAAAAGGTGGTAAAAAATATAGATTTACAGATGATAAAGGTAAGAAGCATTTTTATGATGTTAACGAATTTACCGATTTAGTTGTAGAAAGAGTTGGTCAACATATGGATTATCTATATAAAAAATGGTATGACCCTACTTTCGATGTTGACCCAGCAATATGGGATGCTAATTTTGAGAAACAATTTGACTATGCTCCCGATGGAAAGATGAGTAAAGATATACTACGTAAAGCTTTAAAGGGAATCACTTACGGTAGAGAAATGATGGGCAATGTTGATGTCAGGGGCATAAGAACCATGCTAAAGATTGAGAATGAGATGGTCCTAGAAGAGATAATAGCTCCTGAGATAAAAGATATCTCAGATCAATACACCACTATTCTTCAAAGCAAAAAATTATCTAAGGCTCAGAGAGAAAAATATTTATTAGCTGAGCAAACAGAAAAGAAAAGGATACGTGAGAGATACAGAAGAGAACTAGATGTTGCTCCTAAACCTTATATACCAAATTACTGGCCTCAGTTAGGTCATTTAAGTATAAAAGCAAATGAAGCAAAAGTGATAGAGCATGTAAAGCAAAAAGTCGCAGGTCGGTATGATTCTATCATTCGTTCTCCTGAAGATTATTTAAGTGAGAAAGCTTATAATTCTTATCAGTTAGGTCTTCAAGGAAAACCTGGAGGCAGAACTTTAGAAGAGATTGCCCTTATAGAGTCTGAAAGGTTCCGCTCACGAATGGAAAGTTTTTTGCAGCGTGATGTTATGAGAGATGGTGGTGATACTGAGGTTATGGCTAGGCTTCTAGAGGCACAAGATAAAAATAACGGTAAGATATTTTCTAGCGGTGAGGTTGGAGAGCGGATGCAAAAAGCTAGGGAGATGGGATTCTTTAGGATTCCTGGCAATTTCAAATCCAGGGGCAAGGATTTTATTCCTTTCTTTAGGACAGACTCTGATGTTATAAAGATTTATACAGATAGTGTTGTTTCATCTTATTTTAATCATTTATATGCATTACAAGCTCATCATACTATTGAAAATTTTGTTCAAAGAAACCCTATGGGTAAGGTTAAGGGTAAGAACGCTTTAGGTGAGTCTATCAATGTTGACCTAACAGACAGATGGGCTAGTTTCATGAGGGATGTTGCTAAAAAAGTACTTGGGTATCCTACTCATTTTACTACTGAGGCTGGTGACGCTGGAGCTACATGGATAGGTAGTTCCAAGAAGATGATGAGAGGGTATAAGAGGACCTTAAAGTCACAGGTATTGAATAAGTTTTCAAGAGATAAGATAAATGCTCATTTTTTAGCTAATGGTACAGATACTCTCCCAGTATTTAAAAATAAAAAAGAAGAAAAAGAATGGTTGAGGAAGAATGAAGCTTGGGTGGATGTTCTTCGTGGTGCAGTAAAAGAAGAAGCTAATCCTTTAAGAGTCTATGGAAGCGGCTATTATTACACTAGTGATACTATGATGGTAGAATTAATCCAAAAATTTGGAGAGAAATTCGGTGGTAGGGATGCGAATGGTAATATAAAACTTCCATGGAAAGAGCTACCAACTGATCCTATGGCTAGAAGGCTAGCTTTAACTAGAATGGTACATCAATTTGGTTCTTTTGAAGCCAAGTGGTCTCTTGCTACTTTATTGACACACCCTAAAACTGCTATTGGTAATATATTTGGAGGTAGTCTAAACACTATTACGAATACATCTTTCAGACATTGGAAGAATGCGGGTAACTCTCAATATCTATTGAGAAACATATTTAAAGGTGCGAAGCTTGAGGACGGTACAAAAATTGATAGTAAGGAAAAGATAAATAGATTAATGGAGGAGCTTGGAGTTTTAGAAGCTTTCTATGTTCAGGAGATAGGGCTTGACCCTACCTTTTCTCAGGGTAGTAGAAATAAATTTATGCAAGCTGTAGTAGCCAGAATGAAACAGCGTGGTTTATTTAAGTCGGGTTCTACCGATGTTGAGATAAAAGAAACTATCGGTGAGTTAGCTCAAAAATATAAAGTATCTGAATGGGTGGCTAATAAAGCAGCTTATTTTATGAGAATTTCTGAGAGACCACTTAGGCAAAGAGCTTTTCTAGCTCAGTATTTAAATTCAAGAGAAGCTTTAATGCCTATTACTCAAGAGCTCCCATTTGATTCCCCATGGCTTATATCTCAAGCTATTAAGGGAGTGACGACTACTCAGTTTTTATATAATTCAGCAGCTAGAAGTAACTATTCTAATACTGCTATAGGTAAGGTTATGACAAGATTCCAACCTTTTGCCTGGAATTCTATAGCTATGCGTAGACAGATATATAAAGATGCTAAAATTTATGGATTTAAACCTGGCAGTAAGGATTTCAATAGATTTAGACGTCAAATGACGATGGATTTATTTGTATTTGCACTAGGAAATGTTTATGCTAGCTCTATTTTTGAATATAGTATGCCGCCTCCAATGTCATGGCTGCAAGATACTGCACAGTTTTTCTTTGGCGATGAAAAAGAAAGAGAGAGAGCTTTCTTCTCTCAATGGCCTGTAATCTCGAAAAAGAATGTATTAGCCCCACTTCAACCATTTACTGGTCCTATATTGAGGTATCCATTGAATACTGTAGCCTTATTTACTGAGGGTGGTCTAGAAAAATTCTCACAATACTATGTGTGGACATGGTTTCCTTTTGGTAGAGCTGCAAGAGATATAAGAAAGACAATTCAAAGTCCTGCTATGATTGTAGAGAATGCTACTGGCGTACCCCTTCATCAAATACATGACAATACCAGGAGTGTTTATAAAAATTGGTTTCCTGAAGAAGAAGAAGAGGTAATGGACCCTACATACGATCGAATGAAATCTGCATACAAAGGCATCTATTGACAAGAATTCGGCTAAACATTTTCAATGTAATTTTAATTTTTTTTTGGATTCCTTTAAAAAAAAGAAATCGAATTTGCGAATTTGATTTTGGGGCAATTTTTAGAAAATTTTTTAAAAAATAGTCAGGCGAAAGAGATTTGATCCACATACCTTTAAACCAAACCTAACTTTCGCCCTTCAGCCTATTTTTTTACTTCGTCTACTAACTCAACTAGTTTATACCAAATTAGAGCTAGCAAAGCTATTTGAATTAATCCTATTATCATTTTTCTTCATTGGGGTTGTAGCCTGTTGTAACGTATAAGACATTTAAATCTATTCTTTTATAGACTCCCATGTTTGCTTTACATCTTTTTGCTAGTTTATGGATATATCTTGACATATGTGCATCGAGAGCATTTAAAACTTCGATAGGCATTTGCATACCTTCTTCATGAAATATGTCCTTTACTTTTCCTTTTTTTATTACGCTGCTATCACTCATGTTACCTCCTTGTAAATTATAAGACGCCCAGCGTTTGATGTTTATACTCATTGTCTACTATGCAATGGAATTCCATTACTGTGTAGCGCAACTGAGCGTCTTACTTGTCAACCAAAACTTTTTTTCTTTTTTGTTTGTTATAATGCTCTTTCCACATGGTAGTACCTTGATACCACCACCATCCATTACCACCTTCTGAAAATAATTTATCTCTATCCTTTATATATTCTTTATCATTAGGAGCATCTTTTTTATAAGGCCATCCTTTTGTCCAGGATTTCCAATCATCCCATTCGCTATTATTTCTCTTTTTAGTCATCTGATTCATCTAGATATTTATAATAACAACCTTGTATAGCATGTCCTAACATCTCTAACCAATCATCATATTTCATAACTATTAGGGGCTCTTCTCTGTCGCCCTTTATTACTTGAGCATCAACATTTTCGTTTGGAATCATCCATTGACCAATTGTTTTTCTACACTTTGCTTGCAATTTTATATCTTGACCAATAAGGATATCAACTTCTTCGTGTTGACCCATTGCAGCTCCATTTGATCCCCAAGCTCTTTTTACTTTAATTTTTTCTTCAAAAAAATCTTTAGTCATATCGACTATTAATCGTTCAAATCTGTTTCCTTTTGCTTTGCTTCTGTTCATGGCAATAAGTTACTAAATAAATGTAGATTAATACTAATACCTAGTGGACCTATACAAAATCCAAAAGAAATATGGTCTCCTTTGACTTCTTGATACATAATTTGCAATGAAAAAAGCCAAAGTAAAACTACTTTGAATCCTGTTGTTCCTTGCGAACTAATATCTGCGAATTTAATCACATTCTCCTCCTTTACATATAGGGTTTGGACTTTGATAACTATCTAAATATTCAACTTCTGTTTCTTTGTAATGTTTATTAGCTAGCTTTTTACTGAAAACAATTTTTTTATTGTCTATAAAGTGAACTAATGCTATTTGAATATCTTCTGGACCAGTAAATCCTACCATTTCATTGTCAGATATATCAATATAGACTTCTATTTTTTTCTTTTCCATTTCATTTCCTGTTCAATAAGTTTAACAATTCTGGGAGTAATTAGACTCTTTCTTTTGACACTTTCTATTAACTTATGAAGCCTCCCGAAAGAAGCTTCATTAGTTAATGTCTTGTCCTTTATTTTCTCCCAATAAAATCGTATTAACTCAACTTCTGATATTTTATTGTAGTTACTCATAGGTATCCTCGACTTGGTTAAATTGGAATGTGGTAAAGTCCATTTTGAACTTTATTTCTAAATTGCCCTCGTCTCGAGCCTTTAGAGTCTTTAACAGTCGCCAAGGTTGTTGCCTTTCACCAGTCAATAATAGAACTTTATCCGCTTTTTGCACTACATTTGTAGAGCCTTTTAAGTCCCATAGGCTAGGATTATTAGTTTTAGCACCTTCTTTATTTAAATGGTGTACTGCAATTACAATAGTATCTCTTGTTTGAGCAATTGTTTTTAATTGATTTATGATTTTATTTTGCTTATGAAATTCATCACCATAACCATCTACCTCAATCATATCAGAGGTATCTATAATAAGTAATTTAGGCTCTATTTCTGAAACAAGCTGATTTATAGCTTTAATTTCAGGAGCTACCTGCATTACTTTTATGTGTTTTACACGCTCTGACAATGTGTTAGGATTTTCTTTATAGTGACCTATAACTTCTTGTTTAGTCATTCCATGAGCTATTTGAATTGATCTTCTATAAATAAGTTTTGCACTTACTTCTAAAGATAAAAACAATATAGGTGCGTATGAATCCATGTGTTGAATTAGGTTTTGTACAAAAGCTGTCTTGCCTAATCCAGTATCTCCTGATATAATTATTAATTCACCAGGATATAGCCAATAATCTGGACAATTATAAAACTTCCCAAGATTAACAGCACTTGTTTCATAGTCTGATTGAATGAAAGAAACAAAGTCTTTTTCTAAAGCTGTACTATCTAGAACTTCAAGAGTAAAGTCTTTTCGTTTATAGAATATACATTTAGAGTCACAGTATTGCTTCATAATACTATCGTCACAGCTATATCTATACCCATGCTTGAATGTATCTTCAACTGTGATTTTAACTTCATATGGCTCCATATTATTAGCCCAGTATTGCATAGCTGCAATAACTGCTGTTTGTGGAACCCCGTGTCTTCTAAACGCAGACGCCATTCTAAGTATTTTTAGATGACGTGAACCTTGTGTAGGTCCTTCATTATAGACTTTTTGCATACAAGTAACAAAAGAAGATGGATTATCTTTTACAACGCTCGGTTTATCTATATTCTTTATAATCGGTATTTCTTCTTTTATTATCTTATATTTTTCTAATGGAGTTTGTTTGGGATCAGAAATTATTGGAACATATTTGTAATCCATTCGTTGCCCTTTGGCAATTTCTTTTATAGAATCCATATCCATATCGAATATTTCATCTATATCAAATGGAGTTTTGAATAATCCAGATTTTGAATTGTATGTAAAACCTGTTCTAATTATTCTAGCCCCATCATATATATTGTCGCCAGCAGGAAAATGATGACTTAATGTTTGTTTAACTTCTGATGGTAATTCGTGACTTGGTTTAAATCCAAACAAGTCAGGGAATTCTATATGAAATCCATTTCCAGAAAACCATATACGAATTTGATTAGCATTTACATCAAAATTATTAATTAAATCCTCTTCTATTAAATATCTAACATTATCTAATAATTGCTTTTCGGTATTTATACCTTTGTCAATATCTAAAATAATTTTTTCTAAATAATATTTTCCTCTAAAACCTCTTATGGTTTTAAAAACTTTGAAGTGTTCAACTAATTCTTGATCAAAATTATAATAACTATTATATAACTCTGCTTTTAATTCAGCAGGTTGTACTTTAGATGATAATAATTTTCTTGGAATAACTATTCCACGGGTTGCTACTGATCCTATGGCAACTTCTATAAAGAACTCTTTAACTGTGTTACTTTCCATCCTTTTTCCTTTGTATCTCCAGATACCTCTTCTAATTTATAGCCATATTTATTAAAAAGAGTTTGCTTTGCTTTAAAGCTCCTAAAAGCTCTAGTCCAGGTTCCTGAATTATGCTTTTTGCTATGAAACAAAGCAGCGTACTCTTTTAATTCATTTTCAATAGTGTGATTGAATATAACTAATTCATCAGTATTAATTTTTGGATTAGCTAATATCCATTGCAAGATAATTTCTTTACAAGTCACTTGGTATATCTGGTGGAAGACCTTCATCTTTTTTATTTTGTCCAAAAGGAAAATCTGTATCAGAACTATCATTATTTGAATTTTGATATGAATATTCACTATCATAATTACGTGGATAACCTTTTGCATTGTCTTTTTCCCATTCTTTCAATAAAGGTTCTTTTCCTTTTAGAACACTAGAACACCTATCCCAAGTATATCTAGTTCCTGGTTTTATATTGTCACCTTTAACTGGATATCTTACTGTCCATATTTTATTCCCAGTTGCTCTTTCAAATATATGAGGTAATAGTTTTCCACTATCATCGGTCAATTCTTCTCCTATTAAACCACAGTTGGTAAAGAATTCTTGAACTTTAAAACTACTTCCCCAATTCTTTATACTGCCTAATTGATCAAATTTATGCCATCCAGATACATACATAGTATTCGAATATTCATAATCTTCTTGTTTCACTATTGCTTTTATTGCAACATCAGCAGTGCTGTCTTTACTTGTGTCTTCAATTTCTATTACGGTAACAAGGTTAAGAAATATGTTTCTTGATTGTGTTCCTGAGTCACCAGACATTAATCCCATTATTTAGCTCCTTTTTTTCTTTTAGCTATTCTTTCTGTCATCTGATTGTACACTGAATTGGCTTGGTCAGATGGTATTTTGTTATTAGATAATAAATTTTCAATGAATTGTTTTTCTGGTTCTGTGATATCTTTGCTTAATAAACTTTCAAGATTTAATCTCATCTCATTATCAGCAGAGTATTCAACAGATTGTTTTTTTACAGCAGTTGCTACCTCATCAGCAGTCGCCACTGAACCTTCAACAAGTAAACCAAGAATTCCTAATGCTCTTCCAATAGCAGATGTTTCTCCATTCTCACAAGCATTGGTTGTATTTACCATTGATCTTTTATCGTCTCTATATTCATCAGCATGTCCTGTAGCACACCATTCAGGGTGCTTTTCGGGCATAGGCCATGCAGTTGCTTTAAAGCAGTAGTATCCAGATATAGAATCTATTCTATCGATTCTTTCTGTTACTATTTTGCCCTTAGGGTATGTTTCCCAAAAAAGTTTAATTCTTTGGTCGACCATTACATAGTCTTTACCCTTTATTTTAGTTTTCTTAACTGGTGCCATATTGTCTCCTTCACTTTTTTAAAAAATGTTTTCTTTTTAGGTGGTCTACCAGGTGAAACCTTATAACCTGCAGCTCTTGTGGTGCCTTTAGGTCTTCCTCTTTTAGCCATTTATATCTCCTTAATATGATATATTATCGCCTCTACCTGTATGCTCTGTAAGAACTTTAAAGACTTGACTTTTCCATTCTTTATCGGGCATATTTTTAAAAGTTTTAAAGTTTTTATTTAGCATTTCTGTAATTGTTGCGACTTGAGTTGATGTTAAATAATCAAATAATCCGTGCAGATTATTAGTGAAACTATAGTATTCATCTTTTGTCATTTTAGCCATTTTTTATTCCTTTTAGTTTTATAGGCATAGCATTACAAGGGATTCCGAGGAGGTTGTTGTGGATAGGGTGTAGCAACACTATGCCTAAATTTAAAAAAACGGGCAGCAACTTTAACAGCGGGGGGGCTGTTAATTCGGAGGAACATTTGATGTTCTTGTTACTGCCCATTATTATTTACGCTTCAGGTACAATTAGATTTGTTGTATCTGTTATTTTTGCATTTCTAACTAGATTGCTAACACAGTATGCATTCCAATCAAAGTCAGAAACTGTTGTTTTGTTCTTATGCCAAAAGTGACCTGTGCAAGCATTCAGCAAATCATATGCTGTAAAGCTTCCAGTATCTGTTTGTCTTTCTTCTAAGAATTTATCAATGATTTTTCCCCAAGCTGAATCAGGTAGCTTATCTAATTTAGTAGCCCTAAGGTTGGCTAAATCATGCATTTCTAATTCATGACCAACTAGACCATTGCACATATTTGCAAAGTCAGTTAATCTTTTAGGAAAATATTCTAGAACAGCAGTTGCTTGTTTGACTTCATCCTGCCAATTAGAACTAGTAGTGGTGTGTTTAAATCTCCAATTTTTAAAAAGGAAATTAGCAATCATACCATTACTACAAACTAATCGCTTGACAAAGCCCCACATTGCTGCTCTACGACTTCCATCATAACTATTTTGAAACATAAGTCCTGCTACTAGAGGATCACCTTCTTCAGCACCAATGACTTCAGCTTTTATATCATTAGTGGTCCAGGATTCATAGAATACTTTTCCATTAAAGAATGTTTTATCTAGCTTAAAGTCCATTCCTGCTGTCATAGTTATCTCTTGAGCAACTTCTCTCATTTCTTGATTAGAAATAAGAAAATAACTTTTGCTTACATCTCCAACTTCTTTCCAACCAGACATAGATTCAATATCTTCCAGTTGTATAGAAAATCTACTAGATATTGTACCGTCACTTGATTCTAGTGGTTCTTTTCTTATTGGAGTAAATGGGTCTAATATATTATCGGACGAGCCGAATGAGTTGTAATCGAATCTTTCTATTTGATTCATTATTTATCCTCATTTAAGTATGTTGTTGTTGTATTATTTTCTACGAGATTTCGTAGTGATTCATTTATTTGTTCCATGGTAGTTTTTACACTTTGAACTCTATTGTTTGTTGCAGTTGCTATATCTGCTACTGCACTTTGGATTTTATTAATCTCAGCAAGTTCATCGTTTAGACTGTTTAGAATCTCTACCAGGGCTTGTGTGCTTTCTGATGTTTTCATCAATGCCTCCATCAAGTTTAATTTCATTCACTAACTCTCTACCGCCTTCAAGAGCTGTGTCAAAGAAATCTTTTCTTATTGTACTTCTTGTATAAATTGTCTCCATACCATCGCATCCTGTTACAAGCCAGTTCAATGCAGAATAATATTTCTTACACAGCTCTTTTAACTTATCGGTTTCAGTCATATAGTCCTTTTTCTATTTAATGCATAATCAAATAGATTTACATAGGAGCTATCTTTTCTTGACCAACCATGAACATTTGAATCTTTCATATTGTTATACCAATTAGCATATTTATTGCAATATGATTTTAATTCAGATTTGTCCATTGTTCTTATTTCAGCAAGTTTTAAAACATACTCTCTGCCATATTTAGCTTCTCTTGCATGATCTATATTCGAGCTGAAATGAAGATGATTTTGGACGTCCGAAAAAGACTTAAATATCATCATAAGTTCCTCCGTTTGTTAGTGAAAGTTAAGTTGAATTATTTAATTTTACTATGAATTATTTATGTAATTATTTCTGGAACTGTGTAGATTAGATTAGATTTATCAATGTTAAGATTCACATTATCTATCTCTCCATCACGCCAAGCTAATGCTTTCTTAACTGTATCTATAGAATGTCCATTCCAATTACTTGTTTCATTTGCAACACCTTCTATGTGTATTTCATCCGTAGTAGGGTTGATCATTTTTAAATAATTACCTTTTGTTGTTGTATCTGGTGCAGCACCTGGTGTTGTGTCAGGTATTACTACAGACAGCAATTCATAGATATTATTATTTATTGTATCTTTATCAACTAAATCATACTCTAATTCATTGATAATTCGTTCCATTCCGAAATAATTAATTAATTCAGTTCTATGCGTTACGTTTCTTAATGTGAATATATCTTTCACATTTAATTTACTCCAATCGCCAGATTCTCTTGCTTGTCTTAGATATCTAACAATCTTAGTGTTGGCATAGTTTGCTCTATTATTTCGATTAATTATAGCTCTATCATTGCTAATAGTTTTATCACGTAATTTCTTGGCTTCTTTGGTTATTGGCGATAACAATTTTCCATTGTAATCAAATTTACATCTATGAAAAATTGGTGTCTCCTCTCCACAAAAGCCAACTAGCTGAGCATTCCTTACCCATCTTACAGAAACTCCATCTCCATCTAAAGGTTGATAAAATTCTTTATAGTATTTATCTCCTTTTTTGTAAGAACCTTCCTTATTGTGATTTTCTGCTTGATTTTTATTCCAAGAATATCCTCTGTAAGCTCCATACCCATGCGATTCTGTATCTTCCATATCTCCTTTAACATAGTATGCATTATATTCAGGAAAGAGTCCACATTTAAAGAATGCCTTTACTTTTTCTTGCCAACTTCCCATAGTGTTTTTATCCCAACGTGGATCACCCACAGCTTTGGTTTTATATTTGACAAGCCATTGGACATATTCTTTGTTCATTCTTACAAAAGGTTTTAACGGACCACTTCTGTAATACCATTTAGGAACAAAGTATCCGTATGCATAACCTTTTCTTTTTATGAGTTGAAATATATAACCTCTATTTCCTGTATCGAAATCAAATACAGTAGCATCACCGTCTACAGAATTATCTATAAAATCAAATAGGAGCTGTTTTCTTTTTGGAAGATACCTAATGCAACTAGCCATTAGTCCCAAACTCTAGCTTGTGATTGAGTCATGTGATTAAACTCTTGAACTATTTTTATTTGATATTTACCAGGTGGTACTGTAATCGGAGCATGCTCTTCGTGATAAAGAGTCATACCTTCATCTGCTAGTACTTGTATAGCTTTTGCTTCATCGTCAATTATATCTCTTTTTGTACCCTTTTCACCATATTGTGTATGTTTTGTATGGTAAGACAATATTTTTTGACCTTCATTTGCTACCATATCTTCTGGTTTAAACTGATGTGAATGACCCGTTACTTCACCGAAAGCTAATACTACATTTCCACCATCTCCATTTTCTTTTGTATGTGTATCGGTATATTTTCCATTAGTTACTTTTTCCCATTCAGCGTGAGACCCTTCAGGTATCTCAATTATCAAGACATCGCCTTGTTGGTATTTTTTCATTATTCCTCCTTAATTTCCTGTTGCTTCCGCTTCAGCTATATCTTCCCACGGATTCCAATCAGGGTGTGCTCTTAGGTTATAGACATTAAGCTGCTCATCAGCTACATCTATATCCAATTTGTTTCTTAAGTTTTCGTTTAGTGTTTTAAAATCATGGTCATGTACACCGCCTTTATCACCAGCAGTTTTTATATCCTGTAGTAATTGAATCAATTCCTTTAATCCCATACTACCATTTAGTTTATCAACCATCTTTTTTCTCCTTCGAAAGTTGTTTTTTTACTTCATCAAAACATTCTACACAAGAGTATCCCAATTTTATTGTTTCTACTTTTCCATTTCCTTTTTTCTCTACATCAGTAAAAAGATACTCTGCAACAGCTAAACAACCATCATCATTTTCACATAATTGGGGATATATTGTTTTAAATTTCATACTTTTCCTTTATTTAAGGGGGCTTGATTGTTACTGTAATTACTCATTTCATACATGTAAGTGAACAATTTAGCCCCCATCTCGCTATGGTACAAATTACCTTTCGTAATGCATTTCTGCCTTACTTTCCCAGTAAAGACATTCATCACACGGATCATTTAATTTACATTCGTCAATCTGCATATCGATAACATCGTCTATTTGTTTATCAACATCTTCAATCATTATGTCAATTCTTTGATGATTCGTAGGTAATTTTGCGATTAATGATTTTATGTAGTTCAGGATTCTCATTCAAAACCTCCTTTAATTTTTTAAGATACACCGTTAAGTCCATTGCTTCTTCCAATGCATCTTGTACCAAAGCATCTATACTGGTTTCGACCTGATCCATAGTGTTATTATGTTTTTTTCTTGACATCTCAGAACGTGCAATATAATCTGTTATCAAATTGCGTACTGTAATGTCCTTTATAAAAAACTTAAACCAACCCATAAATCCTCCTAACTTAGATTCATTTTAGTTACTTTTTTAGTTGATGCCATCCATCTTCTAGGCCTTATCTCTTTAAACCAATCTTGTAACGTTGGGATAAAACCTATATCTTCTATTACATGCTGCTCAGCTATTGATTTAACAATTATTTCTTTTCCATCAGAGTTTAATATTGTTATACCAAATTTTCTTTCGCACTCAAAAATACCTTGAGCATGATGTCTTAAAGCACGATGTCTTATATCTCCAAAAAATTCTTTGGATTCATCAAACCAGGCATGTATAGCTATATAATCTTGCTCTTCTCCACCAAATCTTTTAACAGATGACTTACAATGATTATGTGCTTTCATTAAATTTATATTCTGTTTCAATTTCATCATTCCAGCTTACTTCGATTTGCTCATAGCGATGTGCATCTATACTTATAGTCATCTTTTTAAAATCAAGATTAACTACACCACCTCCACCTTCATTATTTACCCAATCATAAGTTAGCAGATGTTCTATATGTTCATCAAAAGGAGCTAAATCAGACTTTGAAATCCCAAGAACTTCATATGCATGATCTTGTTTTTTCCAACCACTCCAAGATGAAATTTCTATTTTATTGTTCTCATCATCATAGAATGTCCAGTCCCAAGCTTCACCAGAATCACCACAACCTCTATATTCTAATTCACCTCTCATTATATTTTTTTCTGTAAATAGTTTAAAAAACATAGGTAAGGCTTTTACAGCTTTATCTTTATTTTTTTGCTGTCTTGTTTCCCATTCTGTAAGTATTCTATCAAAGCTGTTAATTTTTCCGCTCATTATCTATTTCTCCTTTCTTTGCCAGTGGCAACTGAGGTTACAATATCAGGATGCTCTAATTTTCCTTCAGGACCATTCATCCGTTCCCAAATGTTATGAGCATCAGGTAACCAATCTTTATATTCTTTTAAATAAGTTTGTTTGTCCATTTTTAAAGCATCTTCTTGCATTGCGAGAAATAAATCTCCCATTTTACTCATCTCTACTCCTTTTTTGGTTGTTAATTTTTTTAAGAGAAGAACCTTTGCTTTCGAGTTGCAGTGCTGTCTGCTGGATATCCTTAAGTTCTCTACTTAACGTTCATAAGTATAAACCCCCAAATGACTATCTTTATAGAACAAGTGGGCGAGTGGTAAATACTATCGGTTGGGTTTTTATAGCCGTCAAAACTTCTCTTAAATAATATGCCTCTGACACTGCGCTATCAAATACTTATCCAATACTAATTCATTTGAGTATAACCTCATCATTAGCGTTAGAACAAGTTTTTGATCCTTCGTCTATCAGTGTTTCTGTGATTGCGTCCAATCTGTTAGCCACTTCAAGGCATCTGCAGTTTTAATAATTTCGATAGGATTGGAGACATTACGCCTGGACTGTTTATATTGCAAGTCACCAGTCAGTTTCATAATGAATTGTGTAAGCTCACATCACCTGGATATAGTCAACGCTCACCTGGATGTACCAATCCCATCTATCATGTTATCACTTTTCGTTAGCTTAACGGTCAGGAAATAACACGAGTTTTAATTTTTTTTTATTAGTTATAATATATTAAATGAGCGTGGCACCACACATAGTTTGACGAGACTATGCTTACCTGTCAGGTAGTGGTGCCAGGGCTCTATTTTCTCTGTGCGTACCAAATCGCATACAATTGATTCTTTGATTTGTTAGCAGGAGACTTGTTAAAATACTTCTTGTACCATTCAGCGAGTTCGTATCTATATTTATACGGACATCTCATATCCTTGAGATAGTTTCATATAAAATAAGACCTACAAGAAGTACTATTAGATACTTACATACAAATTCAGAAAATGAGTTTGTACGAAAGAATCTTTTGATCTTGTACGAGATACGTAACTGGGAAAATGCATATTTATATGGATGTACTTTTATATTCATTAGTTCATCAGATGCATGTTCTCGTGAAGATTCTAACTCAGTTGATACTTTTTGCTCTCTTCGTAATCGTTCCTTTGTTAGAGCTATTTCTTTATCAGCTTCTTCGATACTTATCTTTAGATCATTTATTCTTTCTCTTGCTCTACTAAGTTGCAGCTCTAATCCGTCGTTTTCTTTATCTAAGTTGTTAATTAGACATTCGTTTGAACAGAGTCCACGACGCATTGCTACTTGATCTTCTTTAGTATAGCCTTCATAGTGTTTTTTGATTACGGTTTCTAATTGTTCTTTCGGATCAATATCAAGAACACCAGGTCCTAACATTTCAATCCATTTACCAACATTCATTGTATCTTCCAAAGGTCTAGGGAAGATTCCATTGCAAGCTGAACAATTATCATATCCTTCCATTCCATCACTAAACATATTTACCACCAATTCGGTTTAATGTTACGAAAATAGTTAGTTAAGAGCTGACCCTTTGAGCTCCAGCCTCTTTTTATGCCTTCAAGCCATTTACGCCTCATTTTCTTCTTGTTACGTCTTTTACGCCATTGACTATTAGACATCTTCTTTTTATGATGTTTTGATACACCCATCACTTCTTACCTAAATCATATGTAGGTGTCGGCTTTTCTTCTTCTTCTTCTATTATGTCACCTACTTTGTAGCCATATTTATAACCAAATGCCTTATGAAGTGCATTCGGTACATTTAATGATGTTCCACGCTTTGATTTCTTTTCTTTCCATTCATCATATGTAGGTTTTGATTTCTTCTCTTGCTCTACTTCATCCCAAAATTCATCGTATGTAAGATTATCTCTTCTATGTTGTTCAACTAAAGCATCTTCTCCTTCATCAATTGATTTATGCCATTTGTAAAACAGAAACAGATTCATACCAAAGTTAAACATCACTAATAATATGAATGCAAGAACGATATCAGATTGTATTTGTACCATATCTATTACCTCTTTCTTTTTTTTGGTTGTTATGATTAAATGAAACAAAGGCTACCTAATTGATAGATAGCCAATGTTTCTAATGGTTCTATTGGTTGACAAAATCGGCTCTTTTTTAATGTATTATTATGTTTACTATTTAACCGTTTGTACTAATTGAACCATAGCGTAAAGTTATTCAGTTAGTAATATGCACTTTTTTTTGTGCAGGGATTTATTAAACGGACTATGGCTCACAGAACATAATGTCCAATGAGCCAATAATCCGATAAGGGATATGCTGAGATTATCCGAGAACCTGAGCAAGTTGAGATTCATCAACATTGTTGAACGATATCAGCTTGTAATAGTTCTTGGTAGCAGGTTTACCACCTTCAAAGGCTGTAGTCCCCTTGGCTTGGGCATTGAATACCCAAACTTTACCATCTGCCTTGAATTGGATTTCTGTACCATCGGGGATTGCCTCCGTTATGTCAGCATAGGTATACTGTTCGCCAGTATCACCATCAACCTTAGCATGAAGGCGTGCCTCTTCGGCTCTACCATTCTTTGTAGCCATAGGTGACATAATAGAAAATAGTTTAGTGATTAGTTCTACCATTGTAAAACTCCTTAATTAAGTTAGTTGACACAGGACATTGTTTAAAGTGTATATCCAACAAAAAACACGTAGGTGCTGTGACGGGGAAGAGCCACGGCTTAGATACTATACAGCTCTACCATAAAATCTCAACGAAAATAGGAGGGCTGTATAGTAGATAAGGCGGGGGTCGGGATAGGGTATATTACTCACACGCATTCTAGAGCTATTTTTTGAAAATTCTTCTCTGATGTAATCGCAATTGCCTATTTTTTGTAACTTGAGGTATGCTGCTATAGATAATTTTGGACATGGAAAAGGAAGAGAATCTACGTAAAGAAGTATATGATCCGATTACTGGAGAGTGGATTCCATCTGAATTAACTGAAGAGGATGTTTACATTTTAATGCAGAGCAGTGAAAAGAAGAGAGCGGAGGAGCAGATTTTGCGAAGAATATTTTTAAAAACGATTGGAGCAACGGATGGATGGAACCCTCGTGAAAACTGATGTGCAGGGATTAACTATATATAGTTCTATATATAGTTTTACTATTAACTTTACTAACGTAAAGTAGTACTATATATAGAAGATGCCCAATAAGCAAGCTAAATTAAGAAAAAGAACCAGACGTCTATTAAATATAAAATTAGCAAGGGAGGGGCGAACTCCTGCTCAGCGGGCTCGTAAGATACGTAAGGCAAATCGATGGAAGTTATTGAAAGAAAATTAAAAAAATTTGGGTTTAAATTAAGACCCTTTAAAGTATATACGGTTGAAGAAGCCGAAAAAGAGAACTTATCATTTGTGCATTGGAAGGAAGCTAAGATAGGCGATTGGTCTTTAACGGACGATGGGTGGGTTGTTGAGTGTTTAGATGAATATAAAAGTAATGGTAACACCCAATTAATGTTTTCCTGTGGTCGTGCATGGGTAAACGATCGGTCAGTATTAGAATTTACGCCTAGATTGGAGACTCGTAACTTTTATGGGACCTCGGCTGACTCTTGGCAGGTCCAGGAGGGTAAGAAGGGGCGTACGCAACGTGTCATTACAATGTATGCGCATATGCTTTTGGATGGAAAACCAATTAAATGGGACCTTTTAGGTCGTATATACCGCCCCGACCAGTTAAGACCAGATATTACGGTCAAAAGATTATTAAAAGAAAAGGAGATTGTAGGCTTGATTGATAAAAAAATAAGAGAATTAGCCGAACAACGTGGAATAACTGAAGATACAGCATTTTCATGGATAGAAAAGGCTGCAAAGATGGCTGAAGACAAGGGAGATGCGTCTAATTTGATGCGAGCAGCGGAAAACTTGGTGAAAATCTTCGGAATGGAGCCAAAAAAGCAAGTTCAGACCGATACTATGCAGATTGACCTATCTAGACAAATTGAAGGACAGATAGAAAAGGAAGAAGCAAGGCTTTTGGCTAAGAAAGAACGAGAAGGATTTGAGATAGACGACTTGCCTGATGACGGAGAGTGAATTATTGGCGTTATTGGAAAAATATTTTGATGCTAGACCAGTAGATGGACCCGTTGTAAGGGAAAAAATCGTAAAAAATTTGGAATTACCGCCAGATACCTACGATTATTCGGTAAAAAGGATAAAAATACCAGAAATTGAGCAGCTAAACCTTTTATGAGCGATAAAATAGCAAAATTGAAAGAAAAGATACGTGGGGACATGCTTTTATTTGGAAAAGTGGTGATGCCAAATATGTTCAGCTCGGAATCACCAGCATTTCACCAACAAATCACGAAGAGGTTACATGATAATGAACTCAAGCAAATTAACATTATTGCACCACGAGGTCATGCAAAAAGCAGTATCGTTGGCGGGGTATTTCCGCTGTACCATATTCTTTTTGATAAAGGTCCTAAACTTGTTGTCCTTGTATCTCGTACTCAAGATCATGCAGTTAAGCTCCTGGGTACAATCAAAGATGCGTTAGATTATTCAGAACAGTTAAGATATATGTTCGGGTACTGGGGGATGAACTCGGCAAAGAAGTGGACAAGATCAGAAATTGAACTAAAAGATGGTTCAATGATAATATGTAAAGGAACTGGTCAGCAGATTCGTGGTATAAAGGTGGGAAATCAGCGACCAACATTAATTATACTAGATGACCCTGAAGATGAAAACAATACTAAGACGTCTGAGGCTATGGAAGCTAATCTTCGTTGGCTTTTACAGTCTGGCGTGCCATCTCTTGACCCGATCAGAGGAAGAATAGCTGTAATTGGGACTCCGCAGCACGAAAGGTGCATGGTAGAGCTACTAAAAGAGATGAAGGGATGGGAGACAATGACATTTCGCCCTGATATGGAAACGGGAATCCCCCTTTGGGAAGCAGTCTGGCCTATGGAAAAGCTGCTCAACAAAAAGTCAGAGTTAGAGTCTATAAACAGGGCGAGCATTTTTTACAGAGAGTATATGTGTCAAATTATCGGAGATGAAGATCAGCTCTTTAAACAGGAGTTTTTTCAATTTTACGATGGCTATGTCAAGGTTGATGGGGATAATGAGGCTACTTTACATTTATCTGAATTAAATGGTGAGAAGGTTGATGAGACTAGGCCAGTAAATATCTTTACTGGTGTGGACCCAGCTTCAAGTACAAAGCAAACAGCTGACTATTCTGTAATATTTAATATAGCTATTGATGAAAAGATGAATCGTTTTGTACTCCCTTACTGGAGAAAACATGCAACACCGTTACAAGTTGCAGATGCTATACTTCAGAATTTTAAAACCTATCGCTCAAAGAAAACTCGTATCGAAGTTGTCGGATATCAAGAGATGTTGAGAGAGTATGTCAGACAAATGGCTGAAGATCAGGGTATGTATGTGCCAGGATTAGAGATACGTGAGAATCCTAGAAATGCTAAGTCAGCTAGATTAGAGTCATTACAACCTGCTTTTGCCCAAAGGAAGGTATTTATGATGAGCAAGATGTCTGACTTTCAGAATGAACTTTTATTATATCCTAGAGGAAAGCACGATGACCTTCTAGATGGTATGTTCTATGCGTGCAAGGGTTCCTATAGACCCTATAAATATGACAAGAAGGAAACTCCTGAGAAGAAAAAGACATTTTTTTCAAGAGGAGCCGACTGGTTGACTGCCTAATATATATAGAATCTGAATTTGCTTATATTTTAGTTTCGGTACAATGCCGAAGTGGATTTTAAATGAAAATTAACATTTTTGGCAAACTGTTGTCTAAGAATGATAACAAAGTCAAGGTTGAAGATAAGTACGTAGCAATTGACTTAAATGCTTATAATAAGGAGAATAGGGTAACCGTGGCTAGACCTTCTTTATATAATTTTGATTCATTCGTTGAGGACTTAGATAGAGTATCTAATCCAAAACCTTTAAAAAATACGGAATTTATAGAAATTTGAAAAATCGTTCGATTCAGGATAGAATGGATCAGTCTCCTAGTGATATTCTCGAAGCAGATGTTGGAGCTTCTGAACAACTAGAAATTCATCCTGAAGTTAAAAAGACTCTTGAGCTATTTACTGAGTATGAAAATGCTCGTAATGATTGGGCATCTAAATTTACAGAAGCTATCCAATTTAGAAACGGGGCTCAATGGACTACTGAACAAAGCGAGGTGCTCGAGAGACGGGGGCAAGCAGCTATTGTTGTAAATAGGATACATCCTATCGTTGAGACTGCTAAGGCTCTTTTAACTTATAATCGTCCTCAGTTTCGTTCTACTGGTAGGGAAGATAGTGATACTAGGACATCTAAGATATATTCTGATGTAATGTCTTGGATTTGGGAGAGGTCTAATGGTAATACTGAATTAAAGCAAGCAATTGATGATTATTATGTTGGTGGTATGGGCATATTGCAAGTTTTCCAAGACGCTTATGTGGATATGGGTCGTGGTGAGGTCCTTATAAAATCATTAAATCCATTAGATGTTTATGTCGATCCCAATTCGAGAGATACCTACGGCAGGGATGCTGCTAATATTATTATCCTGAAAGTCTTAACTGACGAACAGGCTAAAAAAATATTCCCAGAGTATGAGTCAGTTTGGAAAAATGCTGACTATGTTCAGGAACCTGATCATTATCCTGGTACTAATCTCGCTAAAAATGAAAAGCAATCATTTCTTGGTGAGGTAAATTCAGACCATTATCATACAAAAAGAAAATATTATGAACGTTATGAGCGTATAAAAGTCGATTATCATCATATTTATGAGCCAGATACTATGAGAGAAGATTTATTTGATGATGAAGACTTCCAAGAATATATGGCAGAGCCAGCTATGTGTGTTCAATATAAGGATGGCTCAAAGAATTATATAAACGATAGGGATCAAATAGCTCAATATCAGGCTTTTATTGAAAAAATGGGTCCAGTTTATCACATGGAGCAGCCAGAACCGCAGATGAATCCTGAAACAGGTACAGTCGAAGAGCAACAACCTCAAATGGTTCCTGGCGAAGAAGATGAAAATTCAATCCCCGACTCAACAGTCTACCTCATCCCACATACGAAGGCACAACTTGTTGATTTAGGTTATAATCTTTATAATCAAATTGAGCAAGACCGCATCCAAATGATCGTCTCAGTCGGGGATAAACTTTTATATACACGAGTATTACCTTGCGAGGATTACCCTATTGTATTAATGCAAAATATTCATAATAGGAATCCTTATCCTGAGAGTGACGTTAGGCTCTATAGGCCATTGCAAGAATATGTCAATAAAATACGTTCACTTATTATAGCTCATGCGTCTACCAGTACAAATGTAAAATTGTTAATTCCACGTGGTTCTGTAGATAAAAAGCAAATTGAAGAAGAATGGGGAAGAGCTGGTACTTCTGTTATTGAATTTGATGCTGAATTAGGGGCACCTGTCGTTGCTGGACCAGTTCCATTGCCTAATGAGCTTTATAAGAACGAGGCTGATGCGAAATCTGACTTAGAATATGGGTTCGGAATATATGAAATGATGCAGGGGTCTGGACAAGGGGCACCGTCTACTTATCGAGGAACAGTTATTATAGATGAGTTTGGGCAGAGAAGAATTAAATCTCGCAGAGATGATATAGAAGCTACTTTAAATCAGCTGTGTAAGGTTTGCATCCCTTTGATGCAGCAAATGTATACAGAAGAAAAAATTATAAGAATGGTGCAACCAAATAATTCAATGAAAGAGGTTACACTAAATCAATCAATTTATGATGAATTTACAGGTAAAGAGATCGAGCGAATCCACGACATGACTGCTGGAAAGTACGATGTTGTCGTAGTTGCTGGTTCAACCTTACCTGCTAATAGATGGGCTCTCCTTGAAACCTATCAAGAACTTTACAAAAATGGTCTCATTGACCAGGTTGAAGTTCTTAAGAAAACCGACTTGGTGGACATTGAGGGTGTGCTAAACCGCTCTGGTGAAATTGCACAGTTACAGAATGCACTGCAAAGTGCTGAGGAAGAAGTAAAGAATCTTCGTGGTGACTTGCAAACAGCTAATAGAGAGGACTTACACTCCAAGAAACGTCTTGAGGTTGAAAAATTCAAGGGAAAAATGGGAAGAGTATCTGATCGTGCAGAACAAGCTGCAGAGCTTTTTAAAGCACGAGTTGGTGATGCTCAACGTGAAATAAATACCGAGGATAAATCTGTTAAATCCGATGAAGGAAAATAGAAGTTCTCAAAGGAGTTAAACAATGAGTGAAGAAACGCAAGTACAAGAACAAGAGCAATTAAATCCAGTAGAGCAAGCAGTAGAGGGTACGGCAGCTGAACCAGAAGAATTTATTGATGGACCTGGCGATACCGCTGATGCAGGAAATGTTATCGATGATGTGATGACTACTGGTGAAATCGATGACGCTTTCGGTGCGCTAATGGATGATGCTAGAGATAATGTGCCAGGCACAGAATCGCCAGAGATACAATCCAAAGAAGAAGAAGAGATTGAAATGCCTGCTGAGGCTCCCCCAAGGGAGAATGATGAGTCATTTCAATATTGGCAGAGCCAAGCTGATAAAAGGGCTAAAGAACTTGAAGAGGTGAAATCAAGATATCAAGACCTAGAGGATATTGCTCCAATCGCAAGATATATTAGAGAGAATCCCCAGGTTTTGAACTCTGTAGAGTCGTCTTTATCCGCTAATAACTCTCAGGAAACCCTCCCTACGGAGAATTCTGCGAATTTAGCGAAGAAACCCGAAAGACCGAGCAAACCTGCTAACTATGACCCAATTGAAGCTACTAGTGATACTGAAAGCACGAGCTTCCAGTATAGAGAATCAATGGAAACTTATCGTGATGATATGATGGACTATTATGAATCCCGTGAACGTACCCGTGAAGTTGAGGTGCAGCAGAAGCAAGAGCAGATAGCGCAACAAAACTATATGGAAAATGTTCGTTCGCAACTTTCTAATGTCTACGGTTTTGAAGCAAGTGAATCTGAAGCGTTCATAAAAGATATGAGCAGGCCAGAGTCTTTGTCTTTAGAAAATTTAGTTACCGTATGGAAGCTAAAAAACAAACCGACTGAGCAGCAGATCAAAGCACCACAAAAAGTTAGACAAATGAAGTCTCAAAAAGAAAAACTTGCCGTGAAGCAACCTGTAGGGGTTGCTCCTAGTCAAGGACAAGTAGCCAAGGGCGTAGAGGATCAACTCATGGACGCAATGATTGCGGACCATGTATCAAAAAACCCGTGGTAAAAAGGAGCTAAATAATGGCTGACAAATATAGTGTAAGCACGGGAGGGACGATGGCAAACGCTGCGTCTATCAATGATAGTCGTAGGCTTTATAACTTTGGTGAGAGAGTTGCAGAACTCGCACCACAGCAAAGTCCCTTTTTTGTTTACCTAAGCAAGGTTGCTAAGAAACCTACAGACGATCCTGTCTTTAAATTCTTAGAACAGAGACATCAATGGCAAAGACGTAACTTTGAGGTTAAAACTGCTAAAGCTAATAACAACCTTAATTCAAGTGCTTCTATTGCTGATTTGAGAGTCACTTGTAAGTATGATAAATATGGTAACACTAAAACAGCGGACACACTCCCTGAGTATTTCGTTGTAGGTGATACTATTGCGCTCACAACTACTGATGGTCCTTATGTGCTCACTGGCATAATAACGGCTTTCGGCACTGATGGTGCGGATTATAAGTCTCTTACAGTTACTATAATTGCAGTGGACGGTGGCACTGATTTAAGTGCTTATACTGACATTGATATTGCAGATGGTAATTCAGGACAAGTAATTGGTAGTGCATTTGCTGAAGGTACTGGTGCGCCTGATGGATGGAAAGACGAAATGTATGATAGAGAAGGATATTGTCAGATTTTCAAAACTGCAATTTCTTTATTCTCTGGAACATCTATGGCAACTAGGTATCGTGGAATAGCTGATGAGTACAAAAGAGTATGGCAAGAAAAGTTGATGGAGCATAAAATGGACATTGAACACGCAATGTTGTTCGGTGTAGGAAAAGATGATTCTACAACTTCAGGTCCTAAGCGTTATAGCTGGGGAATGTTGCCTTATGCCACAAGTAATGGCACTAATGAGTCATTCACTTATGCAAATAGTGCATATGATAACATACTAGATTACCTAGAAACAATGTTTGCCCCTGAAAGTGGTAATTCTGGAGATAAGCTTGTCTTATGTTCTAGAAGGATACTTGCTTGGTTAAACAAACTGGGTTCTGACAGTTTCCTACAAAATACTGTAGGTGCTGCTACTCAGTACAGTTTAGATGTAACTAGTATTCCAGGTCAATTCGGACATAATGTTACTAAGGTTAGTACTATTTTTGGTAACTTGCATTTTGTGCAAGAACCTCTATTGAGAAATCAATGGGAAAATAAAGCTATCCTTATTGATATGAAAAACGTTGCTTATCGTCCTCTCGTAGGAAATGGTAAGAATCGTGATACTCATATCATTACAAATGTTCAAGGAAACGACACTGACGGAAGAAAAGATATGATCTTGACCGAAGCTGGTCTTGAGGTATCTTTACCTGAAACTCATGGAGTTATGACCTTTTCATAATAGTGATTAAACAGTTTGGCGGGGAGGTTTATCCTCCCCACCAAATGAAATAGGAGAAAATATGGGAAAAATAAGTAGAATAGACGGTATGTACACAGTTGCAACATCTATTACAGCTAATTCTACGACTGCTAGTGAATCTTCAGCTATTTATGTTGGAGTTGCTGGTAATTATGAATTTTATGTAAATAGTGCCTGGGTACATTTTAAAGCTGTTCCTGCGGGGACAGTATTAAGAGTTCGTGCTACTGGTGCTCGTGACCAGAGTGACGGTTCAGCTCCTGCAGCTGGCGAAATAGTATTCTTATCTTAAATGGCAGCAAGTAGTTCAGTAAAGTCTCGAGTTGAGGACCTTGTTGGCGTTATTGATGATGAGATAGCGATAACTCAATGGGCGTCTGATACAGCACGTGAAGTAATAAATTTACTTCCTCAAGATATGCTTTGGAGTGTTTCTACTACCAAATCAGATTCAGGGGGAGGTTCAGGAGCTGTATTAACTCCTACTGTTAATGGTAGTGGGGTTATTTCATCTGTAGCAATAACAACTGCTGGTTCTGGATATTTAAGTGACCCTGAAGTCACAGTTTCTCATGCTGCAGGAATAAATGGAGACATAAGAGTATTTACTTCTGGAGGTGCTATAACAGCAGTTGATATAGTAGATGGTGGGAGTGGCTATACAACAGGTTCTGGAGCGGGTACTGGAATAACAATGACTGTTAGCGGAGGTGGGGGAGTTTCCGTTACGACTGCAAAATTTTTATATGCTGAGAAGAATGGTTACCAAGCGACTGAAATAGAAGCCTCAAATAGAGCTCGTGTGATAGATTCAGGGTCAATGTATTTAGCTACTTCTACTTCTCCAATGTATTATCGTGAAGGTGGTAAAATATATGTGAAGCCAAGCGGAGGAACCGTTCATGTTGTGGACTATCCAACAATTAGTTATTCAAACAGTGGGGTGACTGGGGTACCAGATGATGTGGAGCATTTAGTCATTATGGGTGCTGCAGTAAAAGCAAGGATTCATCAATTGGCTACAATAAGGGAGGGTATAGCAGATATATTGTCTCCTACTTATTCTCAAGTAGAATTTGTATTAGAGGCAATTCCATCAATAACAGATTTAACATTAGCAGAGACTGCGCCAACTCTTGTACTTGAATCAGCACCGACTTTGTCTGATTTAGTTGTATCAGCTGCAGCTCCAGTTGCTCCCGCAACACCTTCGTTTACAGATAATGTAGTTACTTTACCTTCTAATCCTCCTAGCTATACGGCTCCAGTTACTGATTTATCTTTTTCATCTGCAACTACTTTTATTACCACAAATGAAGACGTAGAATTGGCGAATGCTGAGTTGCAGAAGGTTTCACAGCAAATAAATAAATTTCAAGCTGATATTCAAAATCAGGTCCAAAAGTTTAACGAAAGTAACGTAGAGTATCAGGCTGGCGTACAAAAAGCAGTTCAAGATGCTCAATTAGATTCAAGTAAAGATTCTAGACAATATGAGAGCAAGTTAAGAAGATTTAATGAAGAACTATCAAGATATCAGCAACTTGTGAATAAAGAAGTGCAAGAGTATACAATAAATAAACTTCAAAAAGATTTGACGATATGGACCAAGAAACGTTCTGATCAATTACAGAGCTATGTAGCTGATCTAGACAAATACAAAGCTGTTACATCTAATGAAAAAGAAGTATACGCTATAAATGAATTACAAAAAGAAATTGGCTTATATCAAGCTGATCAAAATAATAAGCTACAGAAGTATCAAGGAGATTTGTCTAAAAAATCTCAATTATTCCAAGCGGAATTTGGTGTTTGGCAAACTGATGTTACGTCAGAGTTTACTAAGCATCAGGCTATGTTGAGCGAACTTGCTGCCTTGCAAGGCCAATATACAAATGGATTACAGAACTTTGTAGCATCATATAGATTACCAAAAGGAGAGAAAGATGGCGAGTAGAGTAGATTATGCAGTCTCAGCTACTCCTGTAGCGGCAGTGGCTGCTAGTGAGAATGTTGCTACAGAAACTGTAGCTGGAGATTTGAATCAAAGTATTGGAGGTAGCGCATCTGTTACGGTTGACTGGTCAGATACATTACCTACAACATTTCCAACATATCTTAGCATTGATACTACAGGAAATGGCACAGCATTAAATGCAGATAGTGGTGTTAATGATTTTATTTGGATAAAAAATACTGGGTATAAATTTAGCACAACATCTGTGTTAGGTGAAGTAACAGATGCAACATTAGCTGTGAAGCTAGGTAGTGGTGGAAGTACAATTTGTACATTAGCCCCTGGTGCTGGAATTTTTATTCCTAAGCCAGGAACTAACTATGATGCAGCCAATGATTATTATCTTACAGCATCTGCTGATACTATAGCGGTTGAATGGGCAGTAGGAACTTAGAATGACACAGCAGCAAATGATAGAGTTGGTCCAACAGATGCATCCTGAGATTGGAGAGACTCAGATACGTTTGATGCTGAATCAAGCTTTGGATGAGTTTGATCATCATGTGAAGCTTGCAAGTGGCACAGCTACTGTAACAGCGGTTGCGGACCAGAGATATTATGATTTTACTGAGCTTACTCAAGCTGCTTATACTGACCATAGTGGGAGTGCTGTGAGTGCTGCAACAATTTCTGCTAATGACGATGTTTTAGAAATAACTAGAGTAGATTATGCTGGAAAGCTAGTTAAGCGTTCATTAGGAGACCCAGTTACAACGGATTTAACATAATGGCATTAATAAAAGAAAAATTATGGTGGATAAAAGATGGAAAACTTGGAATTTCGATCTATGACTATTCCGAGGATAAGTTTACTGATATTGCGTCAGGGGATATTACATCTGGTGACAAAATTCAGATACATTATCTCAGGAAAACAAAAAAATTAACAACAACATTATCTGATTCTCCCGATATTCCTAAACAATTTCATGATGGTCTGATTTCTAGAGTTTTAGAAAAACTTTATGTTAGAAAAGGCATGATGAATGAAACGGGATATTGGAAAAACGAATGGTTAGAGATGCTGAAAGCTGCAAAACAATATGAAAATAAACATCGTGACGGTACAGAATATGCCGTACAGCAACATAGTTACTAATGGCTGCTGGAACATATAATATATCGATTGATAAGGGTTCTGACTTTTCTTTCACTGCAACTTTAAAAGATTCAGCTGGAAGTGCTTTAAATATTACATCATATACTTTTAAAGCAGAGATAAGACGAAAGCCTGAAACTAAATTAGAGAAAGCTTTTACTATAACTAAGACAAATGCTTCTGGTGGAGTATTAAAGTTAACATTGACGGATGGAGATACTAGAGATTTGCCAGTAGGTAAACTTAGATATGATCTTGTTGGAAAAGATGGCTCTAACGATATACAGAGATATTTAACAGGTACAGTTACAGTTTCAGATTCTGTAACAGATACGGAGGGATTATAAAATGGCTGACGTAACGGTAACAGTTACACCAACAGCAAATGCTAACGTAACAGTTAGTTCGACTGTTTCAGCAGCATCTGTTACTTTTGATAGTTCTGGTAATGACCTATCTGTCGATGATTTGCAAAATGCAGTATCGGCTTTAGCAAATGAGAAATTTGCGCAGGATGGGACCCCTACAACAGGTGTGACTGAGGGGGATATGTGGTATGATACAGATGATGATAAATTAATGGTTTACAAAGACAGCTCCTGGGTTGAAACTCAAGAAGTACTTGGGCAACTAGATGGCGGGAGTTGGTAACAATAATGGAGAAAAATAATGGCTAATGTAATTAGATTCAAAAGAGGGTCAGACGGCAGCCTACCTAATCCAGTCGGTTCTGGTGAACCACTATGGAGTGAAAATAACTATAAGTTATATGTTGGAGTTAATTCTTCAAGCTCTAAATGGGTGGGAGCTGAAATCGATAATACCAATACTCTTGGGACCTCTCAAACAAAACTTGCAACTCAAAATGCAATTAAAACTTATGTAGATACTCAAGTAGCTACAGCAGATGCTTTTTCCGAGTTAGCGGATACTACAATAACGAGCGCAGCAGATGCAAATATGGTTTTGTACCACAATGGTGATTCAAAGTGGAAAAACATGGCATTGTCTGGAGACGCAACAATAACAAATGCTGGAGTTATGACTCTTGCAAGCACTGTTACCAGCGTGACATCGTTAGCAAATCTTGCAACAGTGGGGACGGTTACAACTGGAGTATGGCAAGGTACAGCAGTAGCTGTAGCTCATGGAGGAACTGGAGCATCTACTTTAAATAACTTAATTACTATGGGTACTCATACAACTGGTAATTATGTAGCTACTGTAGCAGATTCAGGAACAGGGGGAATCACCGTTGCTAATAGTGGAGCAGAGACAGCTGCGGTTACTTTAGAATTAGATGTTCATGGATTAACGACAGATACAATAGCTTCTGGTGATTTCGTAGCTTTCTCAGATGAGGGAACGACTGGCGATCCTACGGATAAAATAACCGTTGATAATCTTATGGAGACTGGTTTAAGTCTTGTAACGGCTGATACAGTAGCTGTCGCAGCTGATCATTTTGTATTCTTAGATGGAGGGGCTACTGGAGCTGCAAATAAAGCAAGTATAGCCTCTTTAATGACAGCTGCAGCTGGTACTGGTATTTCAGCATCGAGCGGTGTGTTAGCGATAGATGCTACTCAAGCTATTACAACTATTTCTGGGGATTTGACTATTTCTGGGGATTTGACTGTATCGGGGGATACCGTAACACAGAATGTGGCAACTTTAGTTGTAGAGGACCCAATGATAAAATTAGCGTCTGGGAATACAGGGAGTGATGCAATTGATTTTGGATTTTATGGAACTTATGAAGATAGTGCTGGAACTCCAGAATACTCTGGGATTGTCAGAGATGCCTCAAGCGGTGATGGGGAGTGGATATTTTTTGACAGTTTAACTACTGAGCCTAGCACAACAACTACAGTTGGGTCAAACAACTTTGCATATGCTGCAATAAAATGCGCTGATGTTACTGGGATAGATGACGATGGTTCTGGAAATGCTGAACTGAATGGATTTAATATTGATGGAGGGGACTATTAATGGCTAATCTAATTCAATTAAAATATCGTTCAGCTGCAGATACTAATGCACCTGGTTCTTTAGAAAATGGGGAGCTAGCAGTTCAAATGCAGGATAAAAAAATATATTTCAAGACAAACTCTGGAATAAAATATGTGAAGGAGAATACTGAGGCTCAGTCTGAAGCTGAGTCAAATGCGGTTGCTTTAGCGATAGCGTTAGGATAATATAATGGCTAATACTTTTAGATTACGAACAAAAGCAGACTTACAAACATCGTTAGAAGATGTATATACTGCAAGTAGTGTAACCACTATTGTAGTTGGTATGACTATTTGTAATAGAGACTCTTCATCTAGGACAGTAGATGTGAAAGTTGTTACAGATACGAGTTCTAATGCAGATGTATATTTATTAAAAGGAGCACCAGTTCCATCTGGAGGTTCTTTGGAGGTGATGTCAGGTAATAAGCTAGTTTTGGAGACAACTGATAAAATACAGGCGTTGGCTAGTGTTGCTGATAAGCTAGACGTAGTCTTATCAATAATGGAAATTAGTTAATGGGTTATTTAGGAAATGCGCCTGCTGATCAAGCGATACAGATTGGCAGCGATACAATTTTATCATCCCACATTGATGACGGAGTCATCGTTAATGCAGATATAAATGCTTCAGCAGCTATCGCTACTAGTAAAGTAAGTGGTGCATTGACTTCTGTGGGTTCTCATGGTCTAGCAACTTCTGCTACGACTGACACAACTTCAGCTTCTAATATATCTTCTGGTACTTTAGCAGCAGCTAGAGTCGCAACCCTTAATCAGAATACTACAGGTACTGCAGCTACTGTAACAACAGCTGCTCAACCGAATATTACTTCAGTGGGTACTCTCACAGGTCTTACCGTAGGTGGATATGCTACCCTTGAGAGGAGTGCTTCAAGTGGTAATGTTTTATATATAAATAATACAGAAAGCAGTCACGTTAATTCGTGGGCATTAATATCAGGTGGAAGTAGTAATGGTAGTGGAACATTTACTATTAAAAATGAAACAGATAGTGTTAATGCTTTACAATTTGATACAAGTTCTAATGCTACTTTTGCAGGGGCAGTTGATGTTGGAGCTTTTACTTTATCTGGCTCAGGGATAATTGCTGATGCAGGTATGACTCTACAAATTGGTGGTGGTAGTGTAAATGCAATTACTATAGCAAACAGTTCTGGTGACGCCTCATTTGCAGGTAATGTTGAATTAAATAGCGATAGTACAAAGTTCAAAGCAGGTGCAAGTGACGACATTACATTATTCCATAATGGTACTGACTCATATATACAAGCATTTACTGGTGATTTAACTATACAAAATATTGAAGCGAGCAAGGGGATAAACATTCATCAAGAAGGTGCAAGTGGATATGTAAAAGTTTTAACAAATAATACATTGGCTCTAACTATTGACTCTAATCAGTATCTAACACCAGCAAGTCATCTTTATATGGGAATTACAGGGAGTGCGGGCTCACCTGCAATTGCCTTTGATACTGATGCAGATACAGGAATATATCGTAAAGGTACGAATGAACTTGGTTTTTCTACTAATGGAACTGAGAGAGTGTATATAAATGACTCTTTGAATGTTGTAGGGGTGGGTTATTTTAATGAAATGATTAGAATTTCAATATCGGATATTAGCACAGGAGAAAATAGAGGATTACAATTATTAAATACAAGTGGAACCGACCAACAATGGAATATAACTGCAGGAGTTACAGGCTCAGAAAATGAATCTTTCTGTATTAGAGATTCTACTGCGGATGTCAATGCTTTAACACTCGCCATATCTTCAGGTAATGCCATATTTGCTGGTACTATGACTGTAAATGGTGGAGCATATAATCAAACATTTGCAAACCCCGCCCACCACCTTACATCAAGTGAAGACCATTTGTATTGTGGGTATCATCTTCATAGTAGTCAAGATAATATAGATTCATCTCTATATCAATTAGGAGGAGATTATTCATCTAATGGTGTATATCATGCAGGAACAGCTCTCCTTATCAATAATAGTCACGGAATAAATATAGCATCAACAAATGGGACTCACGGGGAAATAAATTTCTTTTCTGGGGGCACTACGAACACAGGAAGATTCCATACAGATGGAGATTTTTATACTAACGATGGAACTGTCAGTAGCTTATCCGATGTAAGAGTAAAGAAAGATATTTCTGACTTAGAAGATGGATTATCTACTGTAAATAAATTAAGACCAAGAACATTTAAATATAATGGCTCTGCAGATTTAGCCCCTGATGATGATAAAACAAGATATGGATTTATTGCAGATGAAGTGCTCGAGGTTGCGAGTCAATATGTGAAAATTGGCAAAGAGGAGATGGGCAAAGATGATAATAAGACAGAAGTTGATGATTTTAAATCTCTTGCAATGCTGAAAATGTTCCCAATGCTTGTCAAGGCAGTTCAAGAACTATCAGCAAAAGTTACAGCATTGGAGAACGCATAATGGCACTAACAACAATTAAAACAGGTGGAATAGCTGACAACGCAATTACTAATGCGAAGATGGCAGATGATGCTATTGATAGTGCTGATTTCGTTGACGGAAGTATAGACCTTGCACATATGTCAGCCAACTCTGTTGATTCTGACCAGTATGTAGATGGGTCAATAGATAACGTACACTTAGCTGGTTCTATTGCAGTTAGTAAAACATTATTAGCTGGTGGTACTGGACTTACCCTTTCTACTAATACTCTTGCAGTAGATGCTGCTCAGACTCAGATTACCTCAGTAGGTACTCTTACTTCATTAAGAGTTGGTTCTGGAAGCACTACAGGATGGGCAAGTGCAGATGAATTAATTGTTGAAGGTTCTGCTAATGCAGGGATAAATATTATAACAGGAGCAAGTAGTTCAGGCTATATTGCTTTTGGAGATAGCGGAGATGCTGGTGAAGCCACTATTGGATTTACTCATGGAGGTACTGGGAAATTTTCCTTTGGTGCGAATGGCAACACTATAATGACGATGCAAGATGATGTCAAGGTTGGGATTGGTACTTCTTCACCAACCTCTCCACTTCATATCGTAAATTCAACAACAAATGCTGGATTATTTATAGACCAGGATGGTAATGGGTCTTCTATTAACATTGACTCAGAGGCAACATCGGCAAGTATTATAATGATTCAAGCTGCACAGAGCACAACTGGTCATATTCTTAATATTGATGATTGTGACCAATTGACAAGCGGTGGTGCTATAGCTGTTAAATCTAACTCATCTGATACGACAGCCCGAAAATTAATTTCAATAATAAATGAACACGCTTCAGCGTCTGGGGCTGTAGGATTAAACATTCGACAGGATGCGGCAGCGAAGTCAATATTCATAGACCAAAATGGAAATGGTACTGGTATAGAAATTGATACAGAAGCAACAACTGGAATACCTATATTTATTGACACTCCAGCCACAACATCAGTTCCCTGCCTA
>VTLG01016218.1_pt1 | contig 50367 bp, 78 predicted proteins | sample 4694571 | NCBI WGS metagenome assembly VTLG01 (sample SAMN12604809, study PRJNA352737) | marine metagenome | biome: ENVO:00000447; feature: ENVO:00000209|ENVO:00000569|ENVO:01000036; material: ENVO:00002151; isolation source: viral sequences binned using virsorter ... | reverse complement strand
TATCAAAATTTGTATTGGTCGTTGTTCCCCAAGTACCAGCCTGTTCTCCAGTACCTATCTTTTCTAAACCGTTATTTGAAGTATATGTACTTGCCATCTTATTCTCCTAGACTGTCTTATCTGTCCATGTGTCACCCGTATGGGTAATTTCTGTCCAGCTATCGCCTGTATGTGTAACTTCTGTCCAAGTCACAGTAACACTTGGAGAAATTTCTGTAAATAATAAATCACCCACAGTTGTTTGTGTAAAATTTAAATCCTGAGAAGAAGCTCCAAATAAATCATTACCTAAACTTGCATCTCCTATAGCTCTTTCAGAAATTGCAGTATGACCTAGCATTATTTTGTCGCTTCTTCTTTAATCATTATTGTTTCGCTTCTTCTTTAGTCTTAAATTCGTCTTTTTCTTCCAAAGACTTTATTAAAGCACTGGTATAAGCGTTCTTGGCAACTTTTATTGGGTCAAGCTGAAAACTCAATTTGTCTTCTTGAGCCGTTAATTCCCTGATTTGCCTTATAATATACTTCTGGGAATCAGTCATAGAATCAATCTTATGATCTGTTCCGTTGATATTGATTACGTTATCACTCATTGGCTTTGACTTTCTCGCCAAGTTTTATAAGCTGCTTTTACATCGTCTGTCCAAGCTGCCGTTGCAATCGCTTTTACATCTGCATCTTCACCACTGATGTCAGTCGCAGAGTGTGTCCATTTGTCATCACTATCTTTTGATGAACTAAATGGAGTTAATACATGACGATGAAATGAACGAGTGAGTTCTTTCTTTGACCCATCTGCTTGTTCTTCCATTATTTTTGTTGCTTGACGAACTTGAATGTTCCATCTTGATACGACTTCTATTTTGTCGTTTTCTATTTCTTTAGTTATATCACCTTGTGCCATTATGTTTCTCCTTTTCGGCTTCCAACTCTAGCAATACACTAGAGTATTCCTAATTAATAAATGGGCCAACATTTTCTCGCCATCTTTTATATTTATCTTTAAATTCATCAGTCCATATATCTTTACAAAACTTTTTAACCTCATCATATTCTTTTGCTATATCTGTTGGATTATGTGTCCATTTTCCGTATAACCAACCAGATATAAAAGGATAAATTGTATGATAAACAAATTTGTCTTTATCCTTTTCTTTTTCAATAACCCTAACTTGCCAATCGTTAACAAGTTCATGCCCTACATATATTAAATCTTTATTCATTATGAATCTGTGCCGTATGTTATAGTAAAACGAAAGTATATAGCTGTGGTATTTGGAACAGCATCAGCAGAATCTGTTGATGCCCAAGAACCATTATCTGCTTGATTAACAAAGCCAACAGTTGTATTCCCTGCTACACTTCCAGTGAACTGAAATGCAGCATCATTATTAGGAAGACCCATGCCACGTGCTTGACTAGTAGAAGTCATATAAGTTCCATTTGCTGTAAACGGAAAACCACTAACCATAAGTTGTCCCGACATTTGAGATGATGTTTGTTGATTTGAAAAATATACTCCACAAAACACAACACTACCTATTTTGTAGTAATCTACTGTACTATTAGCATCTATCTGTGATGCAGAAGTGCTGTTGCCAGTTGTTGCTCCATGTAATCTTGGCGTAAAAGTTCCTTCTTCGTAATCATGAAGTGTATTTGCTGCTGTTGCTGAAGTTGCACCTAGACAGATGCCTTTATCTGCTGTAGAAAAGAATATATCTCCTGTTTCAATATCAACATCACCACCACTTCCAATAGTCATTCGTGCTGTTCCGTCTACTTGCATAGATATTAAACTACTGCCTTGCCCATTAGAAGGGTCAGAAGCTAATGCTACTTGACCAGCCGTTGCATATAATGATGCGTCTATATTCCCACTACTATCTTCTAGTTCTATGGCAGCACCAGTAGTTGCCGCACCACCACCTATGGTAAGAACTTGATAATTACTATTATTATTAGGTGTAAGACTTGTTCCTATGCCAACAGCACCTGCTGAGTCAATTACCATTTTAGTTGTCGCAGCTTCGCTTGCCCCTGTCATAAAATCTAATGATGTAGCATTTGACGAACTGCTGTGATCTCCTTCAGCCCTTGCCTGTATAGCTGCACTAACCAAGATGGCATCCGTGCCTGTACCCTCATCGGGAGCTTGGAACGCTATCTTTCCTATTACGTCATTAGCCGCAAGATCGGTTTCCCCTGTCTGAAGAGTTAAGAGAACAGGGTTGTCATCTGCCGTTGCCTTTGACTTTAGAATCAGACCGTCATCTGGATCGTGGGTGAGGGTTACATCACCATCTGCTCCAAAATCTACAACGGCATTATCTGTTTTATAATCACCGTCTGCTCTGCTTCTTGCTTTGCCCATTTACGCATCCTCCAACGCTTTAACTTTGGTTTCTAATGTTTCTATTCGTGCCATTGCTTCCTGTAAGGCTTTAGTAAGAATTGGTATAAATTTACTTTCTTTAAGTGTTTTGGTTACTGTACCTAAATCTTTTTCTTCTACAGTTTTTACATCACCTATTTGATGTTCATTTTTTATAATTCCATCTTTAAAATCTTGTTCTGTATATAATACCTTAACAGGTTCTGTATCCTTTTGTTCCCAAACTAAGCCTGGAAATACTGTTTCAACTTCTTGAGCAATAAACCCAATCATTTTTTTATCTTTTTTCTTTGGGAGATAAGATTCTTTCCAATAAAAATTTCGTACCTTTAATTTTTTAACATCATCCCACTTATCAGTAGCATCAGTTATTCTATCTTTAAGTTTACTATCTGAATTTACAGAACCACCATCAGCAGTAGCTATATCCCCATCAGAATACCAAGTTCCCTTAGTGGCTGAACTATCTATTAGACGTAAAAAGTAATTATCTGCATTATCTGGAGCAGCAGTATCAAACTGAATATATAATCCATAGGGTGAAGAACCATGCTCATTTACAATATAACCAGCAAGACTATTAGTATTAGTAGTGTGTCTAAACTGACCAGTAGCAGCAGCAATAGACATTCTTTCTGTATCATTAGTTTTAAATTTCATCTCTATAGAATCCGTAGTATGAAAATACCAAACACTCCCAGCAATACCAATTTGTGCATCTTTATCTGTATCTGTTTCATGCCAAGATACAGCAGGTTGCAACCCATGAATGACCATTCCAGCAGAAGAACCACCAAAACCACCAAAATTAGCATCATAGGTTGTTGTACCAGCATTTAAAACCAAATCACCATAAGATGTTAATGTCATATGTCTATGTGCAAGTTCACTATTAGCAGTATGAAATTCTAATTGTGTTGCATTGCTAGTAGAACTGTGATTACCTTCAGCAACAGCTTGTATAGCCGCTGAAACAAGAATAGCGTCAGTTCCTGTGCCTTCATCAGGTGCTTGGAACGCTATCTTTCCTATGACATCATCAGCAGCCAAATCTGTTTCACCTGTTTGCAATGTCAACAAGAACGGATTGTCATCGGCAGTCGCTGTGCTTTTTAGAACTAAACCATCGTCAGCGTCATGGGTAATGGTAACATCTGCATCTGCTCCAAACTTAATTACGGCACTATCAGAAGCCAACAGTAAATCATCTGTGACTGTCAAGTCATCTGCGATTGTTAAGTCTGTTATGTCAAGACTGTTATCTGTTATCTTTGATATTGCCATTACGCATCCTCCAACGCTTTAATTCGTGCTTCTTGCTTTACTCATCTTACTAACCACTCCTCAACTGTATCAGATATATCTTTCATCTTAATCCATCTATCTCCTGTTGGTTGTCCTTTACGCATACGCAACTTACCCATCATACCAACGTAAGACCATTCTTTTCTGTCTTCTCTACGTTCATAAGAATCTTTTTTAGATACATCATAGTCTGGATTTAAGTTCCTAACTTTAACTTTAGTTGTTGTTGCATCACTTGGAACTGTTACATCATCTGGTAAAGAATCTTTATAGTATGTCTTCTGTTGTTCAATTTCACCAACTCTTTCTGTCCATTGGTATAGTTCACTATCTTTATAGGTATAGCGATTATAGTCATCTTTAAGATACTGACCATTCCAGCTTTCTCCATCTGCATCCCCAACAACAGAAGGATTACCTGATATAACACCTATAATATTTGATGCACTATCGTCACTTGTAGCTTTACGAATTTGATTTCCATCTAATACAACTGAATAACCTACTCTATCTTCACTTGAACTATTACCATCTTTCCATTCAAACAATTCTGCATAATCAGCACCACTAGCGTTAAAACTATTATCAGCATATACATTACCATCAGCCCTAACATAAAACTCTAAATCTGCTGAACCCCCTGGATAATTACTATATGCTCCAAAAAATTTTGCATTTGTATTACTGTGAGTAACAGTGTGGTATACTAATACTCCTATTCCATCACGACTAGCATTACTATTTACATTAACAATACCTGTAGTACTTTGCTGTGATGTATTAAATTCATGCCAAGTGCCAGTACCATCTAAATTACCATAACCCCCACCTGATTTAACAAATCCTCCATAAATTCTCATTTTTTCAGTAAATGTAACAGAAGCATCAGCACTTGCACTAGCACCACTATGAAAGAAATAATTACCACCAGACATTTCTAAAATACCACTAGCAGCAGTTTCTTTAGCTTTCCATGCACCATCATAGTAAGCATTATTTATTACTTCAGTAGCACCATCATCAAATTGAATTAAAGAACCTCTATCGCCAATATCAATAGCAGTAACAGACGAATGATGACTTTCTGGGGTTGTTCCTATTCCTACATTACCAACACTATCAATCGTCATTCTCTTAGTAATAGTTTGCGCACCATCAGCCGTTGTATAAAACTCTAAACGACCCGGCATATCATTACTTCCGGGTGTTCCATCTACAGACGCTCTTACACTAGCAACTTGTGGTGTTCTGTCACTTCCATCAGCAGCAGTAAATAAAATTTCTCCTACACCATCATCATCTTGAACAACAGTATCAGCACCAACAGAAGTACCTCTTGATTTACCAAGTATCAATAATGATTGACCATTATCATTAGAGTTTCTAATTATAGACAACGCACTTGTATGATGGTCTGTTCCTTCAATTTGAACTTTTGGTATTGTGCTTGGTGCTAAAGTTTCAGCTGTTGTAGTTCCTATTAAAATTCTACCAGCACTATCAAGTGTCATCTTGGTTGCCGCAGCTTCGGAAGCCCCTGTCATAAAGTCTAATGAAGTTGCATTACTAGAGGAGCTATGATTACCCTCTGCCCTTGCTTGGATTGCCGCAGAAACTAATACTGCATCCGTTCCAGTTCCCTCGTCTGGGGCTTGGAAAGCAATTTTGCCAATAACATCATCTGCGGCTAAATCTGTTTCGCCTGTCTGAAGTGTTAATAAAAAAGGATTATCATCAGCCGTAGCAGCAGATTTAAGTATTAAACCATCATCAGGGTCGTGCGTGACTGTTACATCTTGGTCTGCACCAAAGTAAATAACACCACTATCTGCTAAATATAAATCTGACCATTCCAGAGATGCAGAACCTAATGCCACTCCATCAGCACTTGAAGGAGTTAATGCACTGGAAATACCACCACTAAAAGTGACTGCTCCTGTAAATGTTCCTCCGTCTGATGCACTGACCATATCGCCTACAGTGAAAATATCGTAAACGATCACGGTAACTTCATCGTTGGCAGCGAGGGCTGAAAGACCTGCTACAGTATTAGCTGTACTCGTATTATAGTCCGTTCCTGCCTTTAACAAAACTCCGTTAAGATAAACGTCTACATAAGCTCCATCTGAGAACGAAAGGGTAGCACCACTAGCATCTGCTCCACTGACAGATGTATCAGATGCGTCAGCAAGAAAAAGAAATCTGCTTCTTACTCCCATTCCGTCTGTTGATTTTCCTATGTATGGCATTTAATTTCCTCTAAATTGTACCAGTATACACACCAGTTACACTAAACTCTGTATCTGTTGTTATATGAGAACCAATGTGATTAAAATAGTTTGTTTCACCTTTATTCCCTTTATGTATAGTAATCTCATCTGTATCTTCTGTTCCCATTGCTTGAAAACTATCCCCAGCCGTTAATCCACTTCCAGCTATATATGCCCATACTGATAGTGAAACTCTACATCTTGACGCTCCGTTATCACCAAAATTAAAAGGTAATCCAGTTATATCAAATTTTCCACTTGGACTACTAACTGCACTAACACGACAATGAATATTAAAATATACTAAATGACCTATTTTAATATATTGTCCAGTATTAAAACTTGAATTTATTGTTACACTACCACTTCCTAATTGAAAAGCGGCTGTCCATGTGCCTTCTTCATAGTCTTCTAGAAGTTCAGAGGACATTGTAGTGCCATCGCTTGTTGCTGCAAAACTAATACCATGCCCACTTGCTACTGTTATATTTCCATCAGTTAGAGTTAAACCATTTGCTACTGTAACAGAACCATCAGATTTTGCTTGTAAAACTGTACTCACTGCACCACTTGATGCTGTTCTTAGAGAAAGACTTGTTGCATTGTTATCTGCTGCAAAGTTACCTTCTGAAAAAGCTATAATATCAGCACCAACGACAATCGCATCTGTTCCTGTACCCTCGTCAGGTGCTTGAAAAGCAACTCTACCTAATATATCACTAACTGCAATATCAGTTTCACCTGTTTGCATAACTAAAGATGGATATGTATCATCACTAGTTGATGTGGTTTTAAGAAGTAATCCTGCATCAGCACTATGCGTTAATGTTATTTCTGAATCTGCACCAAACTTGATTATAGCCCCATCTGATCCTAAAGTTAAGTCATCCCCAACATTTAAGTCATCTGTTATTGTTACATCCCCTGTAAACGTACCATCCACGGCTGTAAGGTTTTGAGCCGCAGGGTGTGTCGCAGTTGACGTTGGGTTCATGTGAAGAACGTAGATATTGTTACTTGCGTTTGGTGGTGCACTCGTAAAGGTCAGTGTAGTTCCACTAACGGCATACGCTGTTGTAGGTTCTTGCCTTACGTTTGAAACAAAGGCTGAAACAGAATTAGTCGTAGCAATCTTCGACAAGGTAAAAGCAACCGTACTTCCATCGCCACTAAACGTGTCCTTTGTAACAGTCGCAAAACTTGTTGATGGTGTGTTACCCAAATAAGGCATTAGGTCATCTCCATAATTGATAGAACTACGTCTGTCGCACCACTTCCCGTTACGCTTAATGCGTCTGTTGTTTCCATAACAACTTTGTTTCCTGCTAACATCTCCAATGACGATCCTGCTGGGATCGGTGCATTTGTCACCAATTCCACTGTTTGGTTTGATTCGTTGTTTGCACCTGCTCTATTACTTGTGTCGGTTGCGAGGGAAACAGTTGTTGTAATCTGACTTGCAGTTGTATTTCCTAAAACTAAACCCAAGATAACTGTCGTTGTTGAACTTGCAACAGTGTATATCACATCTGCCGAAGTAACCCCTGCTTTCGTAACTACTTTAAATGTATTTGCCATCTATTTCTCCTATATCAGCCCAACGCAATGGCTAAAGCTGTAGCCTCGTTAGCAATTACTGTGTTTAATGCCGTTCCATCAACTGTTATGGCATCTGCTTCAAGAGTTCCGTCTATATCAGCGTTTCCTGATATATCAAGTGTCGTTGCGTCAAGCTCACCTGCCACAGTAACAACGCCATCTGCTAACGTAATCAAATCCGTGTCGTCTGTATGCCCAATAGTTGTTCCATTAATTAAAACATTATCAATATCTAAAGACCCACCAGATATTAAACCTGTAGTTGTTAGATTTTCATTACCAAAATCAATCGCCCCACTAGAATCAGTAATACTTCCATTAGCTAAAGTAAGATTACCTATGGTAGAACCTGTAGCTGCGGTTATAGTTCCAGTAAATGTAGAATTATCATCAGCAGTTATTGCACCTACACGAATACTAGCATAATCATCTATGTCTACATTACCTGTAGTTGTGCCATCCTCATCATTAGTATTAGCGAATACAAATATATCTGCTGATTCATCCCATAAAATTGCACGATTAGCTATATTACTAGAAGAACCATTTCCCCTGGTAAAAATAATGCCTAGATCATTAGCAGGAGATGCTGTAGTTCCTTGTGCTAATTTAATCAATGGGTCTTTAACTACTAAATTTGTAGTATCAACAGTTGTGGTTGTTCCACTAACAGTTAAATTCCCACTAACAGTTAAATTATCTGTAATAGCTACATTACCATCAGTTACTTCAAGAGCATTTGCACCATCCGTACCTATAATTACTAATTTTTCATCTGACGCATCCCACAACATATGATCGCCACTAGTAGCAGAATAAAAATAAACATCTTCTCCTGACCCTGCACTACCAAAAGCTATAGAACTGCCATCTGAAGTAATAGAATCAAGTGCAATGTTACCTACATTTGTAATATCATTATCACCAAAAGATGTAGCACCTAAAGTTACAGAACCTGTTGTAGATAAAGCACTAGAACCTATATCAATAGAACCAAAACCACTTGTTATACTGCCGCTGTTTAATGCCCCTGTAGTGACAATATTTCCACCACCAACTGAATGAGAAGAAAAGTATGTTGACACAGTATCAACATTGGTCATACGCATTGTACCACCATCGTTAATTAATATTCCATCTCCAGAAGCAACAGACGTTGTTCCTCTTGAAGTACCTCCATCAATTAAATTGATTTCTGAAGCAGTAGCTGAAACGGCTGTTGAACCTAATGTCAGTTGTCCATCAGGCACAATTAAACCTGCTGCACCACCTAAAATAAGATCATCTGCTGAAGCATCCCAAAGCATATATGCCGATGCTGCATCACCAAATAATTTTACATCATACCCAGTATCATCAACACCAACAGTCAATGTACCATCTAATTGCACATTGCCATCTATATCTACTGCATCAAGGTTTGTTGTACCATCTACATCAAGGTCTGTACCTACATATAACTTCTTTGCTATACTTGCTCCACCTTCAGTTCTTAATGCTCCTGTGTCACCTGTAGCATCGCTAGAATCAGTAGTGTTTGTTATATCAAAAACTCCAGATGTTGTTATAGCACCAGAAGAAACAGTGCCTAATCCACTAACATTACCACTTGTATCAAATGTATAATTGCCATCTGAAAATGTACCATCTATGGTTAAGTTACGAACTGTGCCTATGTCTTTATTAGAATCTACAACCATAGCTTTACTAGCAGCAACGGTTCCTGCCGTAATTCCATCAAGCATCTCTAATTCTGCTTCAGCTAATTCTGCACCTGAACCAAGTGTTAATGTTCCTGTTACTGTAAGATTGTCTGCTATAGTAACTTCTGAAGTTGTATGTCCTATTGTTACGGCTATACCACTTGTTTCAGTAGCTATTTTTAAAGCACCAACAGCATTAGTAATGTATGAATTAGAACCGTCATGGTATAAAGTTAAATCTTGACTATCACCGATTTTTATAGGAGTAGAATCTGTTAAAAGTAAAGAATCTGCCGATTCATCCCATAATAAATAAGAACCTGTTGTAGCACCATAAAATTTAACATCAATACCTGTATCATCAACACCAAAATCAACATTTCCACTTGCATCTTTAAATACCGCTTTACCAGCAGGATATGTCATAAAAATTGTTTTTGTGCCACTACCCCAACTAACAGCACTATTAGAATTAGAACTAGCCAGAACAGTTGTTCGGGCTAATGTAGTACCAGAAGATGTAAAAGTACCTAAACCAATCTCAAAATCTGTATTATCAGTACAACAATAATAAGTTGTATCACTATTATCAAGATTAGCAGTAAAAGTTTCAAAACCAGTAACGGCTCCTGCAAGAGTATATGTACCCGTTCCTGTTGTAGTAGTAGTTTCTTTTACTCTATCATAAATTTCTAAAGCCATTACTTTAACTCAATAATTAAATCATTTGCATTAATTCTAAATACATCATTTTTAGTAATTGTTCTGCTTGTTGTCAATTGTCCTACAAAATATATATTACCACCAGATGAAGCACTTGCTATAAAAACATGGGTAATTGTATAACTTGATTCTCCAGCAGATATTGACCATTCTAAATTATTTGTATTTTTTACTGTTGCAGTATCTGTACTCGAACTCGATATTGTCCAATTTGATGCTGTTACTTGTTTTCGTACATAATTTGAATCTTGTGTTGATGTATTTACTTCAGTCAGAGAACCTGCTTCAGCATCTGATATAGCTGTTGCTAAACCTATCCAAAGATTATCCCCAGGAGAATCAAAACTTTCTGCATTATTTTTAAATATATAACTAAGTAACCTATATTCTAAAAACGTAGTCGCTGCATTTGAAGTCGCCATATTTATTCCTATGTTCTAGGTTTAGTAGGTAATCCTCTACGATAAGCATCAGCATTTTCCCTAGATTCACCTAAATCTTTTAACCTATTTATTTCTTCCATAAATCTTTTTTCATACATTGCCAAAACATCTTGTTCGCCTTTCATAAATATATACGCTTCTAAAAGCGATCCGTAAAGCATTCCATTCATAGCATTCTTACTTAACCATGAAGTTGTTGTATCACTGGAAATAGCTGAAATAGCTGAACTAGCACTTGTTGTACCTCCAGTAACGGTTTCTCCACTTGTAAAAGCCGTTGTTGGAACAATGATTGTTAATTTATTGGTACTATCATTTTTGCTTTTTACATTCGCTGTAGCACCACTTGAAGAACCTGTAATCGTTTCATCAACCGCAAAACTATTTGCTGAACCAACTGTTAAATCAATCGTACTATCGGATAAACTAGTTGGTCGATAATAATAATGAATTGACGCTGAATAGTTAGAATTAGGTGTTGGAGCCATAATAAAGTTATCTACATCAAAACGAGCATAGTATTTTGGTGTTCCTGTAGTAGAAGAATTAGGATTATACTCTTGTATATAGTTTGAATCTTTCTCAAGAAGAAATATTTTTGAACTTGAACTTGTTATAGAAAAACTAAATGGGGCTAAAAAATCAAGCGGAACAGATAAATAAGGATCAGAACTTGTTACAGCACTTGTTGCATTTTTACGAAATACTTCAAAATCAACAGATTTAAACATTCTATCTTCTGCTGATCGAATAAAACTCCTTAAATTTGAAACAAAAGTTGTTTCTGTATTTTCCGTATAATCCTGTATCGTACTTTTTAATGTAGTTAATGTATAGCTCATTTAATTCTCCAATGTAACAGGACCTGCTGATGCAACCTTACCACCACCTTTTATTGAACCAGTAGTAGCTGTTCCAGAAACTGTAACTGTATAATTATTACTATCAACAACACTTACAATACTATAACCAGAAGCATTTTCCATAACTGTACTTGTTAAACCATCAAAAGGCTCAACATTTCTAAATCTTACAGTGCTTGAAGCTGTTCTTCCATGACTTTTTTCAGTTACAGTTATTGTTCCACTGCCAGAAGAAGATGTTTTAAAAGGATTATGCTCCAATAAAACAGTAACTACTGGTTCTGTTCTTTCTGGTCTTACATTTCTTAAAGATTCTAAATCAGTTCTTTTAGGTTTAGGGTCAAGTTGAGGATGTTTAAGTTCAAATTCATCTTTACCAACTAACAACCCATTCCATTCTTTTCTCATATTTTTTAAACGATAACGAAAACCAGAACGATCTGAAATCCCCCACGCATTACTTGGATTGGCAAACTTCGACATTATCCAACCTTATAATAAGACATACTAGGAGTAATTGTAAAAGATGATCTATCTCTATCTTCTGCCATAGCTCTATCTAACTCTTCTTCATAAATATTTTTTAATAATTGTATGCGATCTGGAGCACGTTTTAAAGACAAATAATAAGCTAAACCAGCCGCTAAACAAGGATAAAACCTAAATGGAACTTCTACAGTATTTTGATGAGTATCAGCATCATTTATACGTGTTAAAGCATCATAATACAAAACATCTGTACTATTTTCTGGTGCGGGCCATATCTTTAAATTTGGTGTTATTTGCCTATCTAAAAAGTATTGGGTAGGTCTTCCTGTAGTTGTTTTAGTTGGAATAGATAAATAAGTATCACGACTTACCCGTGTCATATTATAATCTGTACTACTTCTTCTAACAACAACTGATAAAATATCAATAACATCTGTTCCTAAATCGTATTCGGTATCATCTTCTGTTACTGTTTGTGTTCTCTGAACAATTGTCCATTGATTTAAACCACGATTAGCCCATTCTGCTAACATTAAATTTAAAGATCGTTTTGCTGTTTTTAAATCATAACCTGTACGAATTTCTAATCCACATCGCTCAAAGGCTTCTTCAATATAATCATCAACAGCTAATTCAAAATCAGTTGATCCAGATAATGCCATTTTTTTTCCTCAAATCGTTTGTGAAAAAAATATTAATACTAAAGAACAAAGTTGAGCGATAGCCAAAACTACTATCGCCCAAATTCTTTGATTAAGTCCTTTAATGTCTTCTCTAAGATGAACAAGATGATTATTTTCAATAGTATTTAACCTTTGATTAATCAACTTAATCTCTCCTTGAAGTTTCGTAGACATTAATATTCTTTTCTCATATACAAAACAATAGCGTAAGTATCAGCACTAGAATGACCTACAGTAGTAAAATTCACATCACCCGTTGGCGAAGAAGCATTATTAGTTATTCCACCAAAAATTGTATAGTCGTGATGTCCTGATTGATTTTCACCAAGTTGCATTGCAAGAACATCACTAGACGCATCCCATAAAATATTTACTTTCATGCCTATACATTGCCACCATATTTGTTCTATAGCAACACCTGTACAAGCTGATCCAGCAGTATTTGTTGCTAAAGCACTTACATCTACTTTAGCAACAGCACTTTCACCTGAACCATCACTAACATTAGTAAATTTCATTACAACTTTTTTCTCACCATCAATGATCGTTTGACTTGTTACAGCATCAGCCATGTAATTCTCCTAAAAATGTGGGGGAATTTCACCCCCATTTATAATTATTCGTTAATTATTCTACTCATTTTTACATAATGACAATGAACTGCTTCAGCAGCCCCATCACCTGCTTCAATTCCAACATAAGGAATAAAATCTACATCATCTGTGAGTGCTGCTGATTTAGTTGTTCCAGTAGTAACAGCAGTTCCACCTGTAGAACCAGATGTACTTGTTATGTTGTACTGAACACCATTTACAAAAATAGACATTTGTCTTGAACTATCAATCGTAATTTTTAAATGATAGATTGTAGAAGCAGCTACAGTAATCGGTAGTGCACTGATATAATCAGTACCACCTATACTATGAACAAAGTGCAATAATGTATAATCAGTAAATGCTTCAGAATTTGTAGCATCAGTCTGAAACTTAAAGAACGCTTGATCAGCATCAGTTGCAACTAATTGGTCATTAGTAAGTTTTAAACCAGCCCAAACTTTTTGATTATCAATTGCAGGTAATGCTATTGATGTTTCAAAATGCACTTGGTTTTCAGTACCCCATAAGCATCCAGCCCATGCTGTCGCAGCAGTATCTAAATGTGGAGTAAGTATTGCTTGGTCTTGGTCAGCACCTGCTGTTGTTGCAACAATTCCTGCTGATGTTGTATTAAACGTACATAAAGCTGTAGTCATATTAGTTCCAAGTGCTTCCCAATTTCTATTCAAAGCTCTTTGAACTTCAACTGTTGATACTTGGTCAATGTCTGCATTTAAACCTGGTCTTTGTAAAAACCATTCATCTAAATAAAAACGTCTTGTATCTTGTGGATAATCTCCAAGAGTTCTGTCTGATACTAAACCAGTAGTAGAATCTTTACTGATTAGTTTCATTCCATTTTGTGACCGTATTGGTCCTGAAAAAGTCGAGTTAGCCATGTCAATCTCCTTGTCTTGGCAAATGTCTACTTAATTGTAGTCAAGGTTTTTTTTACTATACAATAAAAAAAGGCGACTTGTAAAGTCGCCCTTTAAACATTTGTTCGGTTTTTATTTATGCTCCAGGGGAACCATAAACACAACGAGGATCAGAATATCCAAAAGAATATCTTTCTCTAACCTTAAATCTCATGTTACCTGTAGTAAAATCATCTTCCATTGATGTTTTAAGAGGTGCTCTTTCAAAATGTAAGAATCCTCTTGGTGCATCAGTTTTGACAAAGAAAGCATCAGTGTCTGTCAAGAAGTGATTAACAACATAGCCGTCTGGGATCATTCCCATATTTTTAACAGCATTAACATCGTTATCAGAAGTTCCTGGTCTTAGAGTTGACTCTAATAGACGATCTGCAACAAATTGTAATTGAGGTGGAATAATAAGTTTCATGCCACGTAAGGCAATAATCAAATTCCTCTCATCAACAAATGTTGAAATGTCAATTAAAGCGTTCTCTAATGATGTTTCATTTAAATCAGCCGCTGTACTTGGCTCATTTGAAAATGTTCCACCACCACCTAGAGGGTGGTCAGTAGCACAAAGCTCCTTACCATCACCGCCAGTATAAGAACTGCTAAACGCATTGTTCAATGTTGCCGCAGACTTTACTTGTTTACTGTGGGCCATAGAACGAGCTAATGCTCTTGTATATCTTGCACCTAATCTGTCGTACAAGTTATCTTCCATAGCTTCTTGTGTTAAAGCAAACGCCAAAGCAATTGTTTCATGCGTATAACGTGCAGTATAAACTTCGTTAGCTGTATCGAAGTTAACTCCAGCACCTTCAGCTTTAGTGGGGGCATTTCCGAAACCTGAGAGCATTACTTCTTCTTCAAATGCTCGATCTGAAGATTCAGTATCATAAATTTCTTTATGCTCTGCATCGTAACGGTCATATTCCATTCCAAATAATGCGTTTAGTCCTGGTTCTAGCTCTTTCGCTAGTTGTGCTCTACTTATCGCCATTTAATTAACCTCCTACGCTAATCCTGCACTCTTCTGACCAAAAATATGATTTTGGATCACAACGTGCACGTTGGTTGCATCTGATGAAACATCAGAATTTTGAGGGTCTTGCGAAATATCAATACATTTAAGAGGCAAAGCAGCTGTAGTAGCACCATCTGATACATTTAATTCAGCACCAGAAATACCAGTAGTGGTACTGCCAGAGCTTGTATAAACAATATCAAAGTTACCCAATAAATCTGCAACAGGAAATGCTGCATTACATTGAACTTCAAAAATTGCCATAGGATCATCTATGACATAAGCAAAAATATCCGAAGTATTAGTGCTTGCAGGATAATAGTTCTTATAAACCTGCTCTTTTGTGGTTGGATCAGTATATGAACAACCTTGGAATACACCAACAATAGGTACGGTTCCACCATCTGCGTGAACTTCCACGCCTCCACCTGTGACTTGGGCTACCATGTCACCTTGGAAAATAGCAGTATCGTAATTTGCGGCGATTCTATATCGGCTGAGTCCACCAGTATAAGGCGTTCCACCTATTCTACCTACAGGACGCATACCAAAAGCGGCATCTTTATTAGCCATTTTAGTTCTCCTTATTCTTCATTTAAATTACGGTTTTTTCCAAAGGAAACATTACTGTTTCTTTGGGGCTTTAATTTTGGCATGACAGGATTATTTTCTCTCATCCAATCACGATCCACCGCATCCATTTGGGCTTGCGTCTTATCTTTAAAATATGCCTCACGTTGTTCCACAACTTCTTCTGGAACTCTTGCAAGTAATAAACCACCAGTGCCTATAACTCCAGCGTTTTTACCTTCATCAATAACAGGAGCATCAAAGTCTGGATGGTCTTCTGCCTTAACAAGTTCATAACCTTCACGTCTTCTCTTAAAGACGTTGTTTTTATCGTCATATTCCATGACGGACTCACGTATCCACCTATGTTTATATCCTATAGGTGCTTCAGGGGCATCTAAAGCAGATGGTGGCTTCCAATCGGTTTTCCGCTCTGTTCTTTCACGAGATTGCGAATCTCGACTTTTTCGATTGATTTCAGTGTTCGTTTCAGCCATTACGTTCTCCCTGCTTCAAGTTTGACAACTTCTTTTGCATAACGATCCAGAGGAATATTCATCTTTTTCGCAAATGCAACTTGTCCTGGTGTTAATTCCACCGTCTTTTTCCGCCCAGATTTTACAGACCGTCCATTAGACGTTGCAGGAGCAACAGCTTGGGCGTTTTGCCGTTTATCCTGAAATTTGTTTGGGAAACTGTCTTTCATACGCTTATCTATTTCAGCGTAATATTCATCAGATGTTGGGTCAAACCCTTCTGATCCAACTAATTGTTGATGTAATCCTTGAGCAGCTCCTGTCATAACCATATCAGCCCCAAACCATTTATTGTCCTTCATCCATGTTTGTAATTTTGGATCAAGGTCTTCAACTCTTGGTGCTCTTTGTGGTTGTTGAGGTTGTTGAGGTTGTTGAGGTTGTTGTTGAGGTTGCTGGGCTTCTTGCTCTGATCTAGCCTTTTGTATTCTTAATCTTTCTTTTTCTATAGCTAGTTTTGCCATAACATCTTGTGCTTCTGCCATCTTGTCAGAATCACCAGCATCATAAGCCTCTTTAAACAATCTTTTAACTTGATCAGTCTGACTTTCAACACGAGTACCATATTCATTGATGTACCCTTTATCTAAATTAGATAACTTTTGTTTTAACTGATCATTTTCAGCTTTTTGATTTTGTGCGTATTGTAACGCTGCTTCAGCTTCTTCTAAAGCCTGTTTTCTTTTTGCTGTTAATTGATTAATTCGTTTTTTAACATTTTCACTGTAATCTTCAAGTTCATCACTTGATTGTTGTTCCTGAACATTTGTTCGGGTTTCTTCTTTTTCTGGAACAACAGGTATTTCAGATGTTGCTGTTTGCTCTTCTGTTTCTTCAACATCTACAGAAATAACTTCATTTTCTTCTACAGCACTTTGATTTTCTACGTTCATAATTATTCTCCAATTCTCTTATACATAGGAAATATCACTAGGGTCAAGTATTGTTGCGATAATATTGTCATCATTTATCAATCTTACCTCTAAATTCTCGACTTTAAAGCGATTTCCAGCATATCTTCCCATAAGAACCCAACTTTTCTCAGAACACCAAGCACCTGTTGGGAATTTCCCAGTGTCAGTATAAGCGTCTGAACCAAGTTTTACGACATAAGCAGCGACAGTTGCGAAACTTTCACGTTCTCGTGTCGCATCAGGTATAAAAACACCACCTTTTGTCTGTTGTTTCATATAATAAGGTATAACAAGTATTCTATACCCTACTGGTTGAGGAAGTCTTTCCAAGGCAGAAGCCTCTAATTTGGAAGGGTCTTTTGAATTGGGGTTGTCTTCTATTTTTGGAAATCCCTTTTTAACTGCATCTGGAATTTCCATTGTTGCTCCTTTTTTACGTGCGTCAGCAAATCTTTCAGGCACGAATAGTTTTTTAGTCATCTTCTAGCTCTAAGCCTTTCATCGCGGCTTTAATTTCATCTTCAGCGTAAGTCATGCCACGTATCTGACCTACAATGAACCGATAGTCCGCTATGGATTCTATCGCACCATCCGAAAGCGTAATCATAAAATTTTGTTTCCGCTCTCGTATGTTCTTTAATAAATGTTCGGCTAAACTGATTCCGTCCATTTATTTACCATTTTTCTTTTGATTCATTATCTGCAACCCCTGTTTGCCGAACCTGTATCCAAATGAAGCACCTATTGAAATATATAAACAATTCTGGAACCAGGGAGGACAATGTTCATTTAAAAATATAAAACCTTCTTTAACATATTCTTGGGTAAACGGAATAAAGCAGCCCAAAAGTATAGCCCCAAAAATTATGGTCCAAAATTCGTCTTTCCATGATCCAGCCATTTGATTTGTAAGACTTTGCTCATTAAGCATACTTGATGTCGCTTCGGTTTCATAAACTTTAGCTTCTGCTCTAGCTCTAGCTACTTTTACTTCTGTTTCAGCCTTTGCTTTATTAACTCTACCCTCTAACCATGTTCCAGCTAAACTGGCAATTGGTGATATTAAACTTCCTAGCATTATTTTCTCCCTGCTAAATATTTAACTTCTTTAACTGGCGAGAAGTATTTGAGAGGTATAGCACTACTTTTTAAAACAAGATCTAAATTTTTTGTTAAAAACACCCAAATACTTCTCATAACTTTAGCCTCTAATCTTTTTTGTTATCCACAAATAAAAAGCATAACAAGAAAACGCATAAACGGTTGCTACACCAATATCTAGTAAATGCTCCCTCATGTGATATATAAATTGTATCCCAGCTTCTAAATCACTACCTCCACCAGAACTGTCAGTAATATTAATCGTCTTTCCTTCAAACCCATCAAACGCACCATCTTCAATAATTATCTCTCCGTCTTCAAGTAATTCTTCTGGTTTACTAACTGTTTGATTGATTTCAATATTATTCATACTTCTTCTATCAACCCTCTTTTAACTCTTAGATCATTTAAATCTTTCTCTTTTGTGCCACCATCATATTCCCAAGCATAACCCTTATCTATCATTTGCTGGTTTAGTGACACAATATCGTCATTCATGTGAATCGTTCCAAGCATACGCCCGTATTTTCCATCTTTTTCCGTAGAAATTATTAAATGGTTTGCATTATAAAGATTTGTTGAAAGATACTCTTTAGCCTCAAGACCTAATTTTTTTTCATCTAAATCACGAGTACGACTTTCTGGTGTATCAATTCCTGCTAATCGAACCCTTTCCTTCTTAGAAAGATCAAAACCAAGATCAATAACTACATCAATTGTATCGCCATCGACTACCTTAACAACCTCTTTTACTTTATATTCATACATTTTCTGTTTTCCTTAATAGATGTGGATCATCTTTGTCAAAAATAAAGATTGCTTTGTCTTTATCCGTTTCTTCCCCTAACTCTTTTGCAAACTCTTTTCTAAATTTTTCAATTCTTATTCGTAATAATATTACTTTTTCTTCTAAATCCATTAATTATTTTTGTCTTTATCAACTTGTTGAGGAATGCAATAGGCTTTAACCCAGATTTTGTCGCCAGCCACGGACTGCGACCAATTCTGGTTGCCGATTTTGTACGCATATCTAAGGCACGTATCAAGATCATTGAAATAGACACTCTCCTGAACCGTTCCTGATAAAAAAATTATTAATACCCATATCATTTTCCATTTTCTTTCGACCTCGTAAAAGCAGTTGCCCCCATAAAAACAGAAACGATACCTAAGTTTGCCACGATATAGGTAGAAAGTAAAGCCGTCACCATTTCAACCCGTGCATCTGGGATCACAGGTGACATCACTAAAACAATAAGAAGTATAGAAGATATAGAGGATACCCAGCAAAGCATACGCTGTTGATCCTGCATCTTATCATTATTCTCAAGACGAATCATACGTTCTTCACGGGCTATTTCAGCATCCGTTACTACACCATCACCATCAAGATCATGCTTTAGGTATTTACTGTCTTTTTGTAACTGTTTCGTCATTATTTATCCGTTAACCATTTAAAAAATGGTCTTCTTTGCTTTGTTCCAACAAATTCTTTTACAAGATCAAAAATAGTTTTATGTTTTTTGACCCATGCTTCATTTGCTTCTGTAAAAGGATCATCTCCAACGTATTGACCTTTTTCATTTCTTGCTCTTTCTAAATCTTCTTTATCTATCATAAATTACTTGTCCTTTTCTGATACACTAAATAAATTATCCAAATAAGACCAATGCCAACAATAGTAGCACCGACACATACACTGACAATTTCAATAATTTTCTTGCGAAGTTCCTGTTGTGCATAAACTTGTTCTTGACGTTGTTTCCTAATTTTAGCTTGCATTTTCAGCAATTCATTCCACGCATTGGGGCCATGCACCATATTAATCCAAGTTCGTAATTCGTCTTCCATAGCCGCAGCTTTCTTCTTGGCAGCGAAAGCATCCATTGCTTCCTGTTCCACGGAAGAACCAGCAAATAATTTCTTAAAAATAGGGGGATTTTTTGCCATCTTCTCTGCATGGCCAACATCTGATACAGCACCCATCCAGCGACCAATGTCACCATACATAGATTCAACATCGCGGCCCGCCTGGAAACCTTTTTTAATAACACTAAAAGCTGTGCTGGCTGCGGCAATTGCTGTGACAGGGTCCATAACATTATCTAATTCTTAAAAAATGCCTTTATAATGCCGTCCAGACATTTGTGAAGATGTGCCACCTTTAACTTCTCCACCGCCTTTAAAATATTCAAATGTAATTCCGTGTTTACGCAATCTTGACATTGTAGCTCTTTTACCTGCATCATTTTTTTTATTTGAAATCATTTTTTTTATTTTTTCTTGACCAGCAGGGCCAATACCAAAAACTTTTATATTATCATAATTAACTTTTTTACCATAATTACCCATAACTATTTCTCCTTCTTCTTTGTCTGCTTTTTCTTTTTAGAAGCTGGTTTCTTTGGTGCTGGCTTGGCTTTTACTTCACCACTCTCAACAACCTTTTCTATTACAGGATCAGCAACCTTTTCTACAGCAGGTTCTTCAACCTTTTCGACAACAGGTTCTGCTACAGGTTCGGAAACTATGCCTTCTTTAATTTTTCTTCTCTCTACCTTTTTGGCTTTCTCAACTTGGTAGACTTTTGCCATTACTGAACTAACCATTTTTAGACCTCCTAGTTTTAGCGTTAAGTTGTGCAATATCTCTTTGAGCCTCGATACGCTCTTCCGCAATACGAGTTTTATCATCTAATGACTCCTCTGAAATGTCAATTCTTTGTTGATCGACAAGACGTTGATTTCTTTCTTTCTCACGATCAAATTGTTGTTTTTTCTCAAATTCTTCTGCTTTACGATCTATATCAGCACCTTTCAATGATAATTCCTGTTTACGTATTTCTACTAATGGATCATCACCGCTTTCTGGTGCAATAGTTTGAGCGTACTTCTCTGTTAATTCTCCAATAATTTCAGCAGCTCGACTTTGTACTTGCTCTTGTATCTGTTGTTGCATCTGTGGATTTTGTTGCATCATCATTTGCTGTTCTGGTGGTATTTCAGCCATAATCTCCTGCTGTGCCATAGCTTCTGCCATCATACCTATATGCTCTTGTATATGACCTTGCAATGTCATGGCGATACCTGCATTGATCTGTGCAGCACTTGTTGAAAACATAGCTAAATGTGCCTCAATATGTGCCGAATGATTTTGCTGTGGAAATGCTTGCAATCGACCACCCCTTAATGCTTCTTGATTTTCTTTTGCAGGATTCATAGGCATTGGCTGTTGCGGTTGTGGTAATATCTGATCAATATTTGTTACACCCAATGCTTCATACATCTTACGATATGCCTGATACAAACCCTGTTGTCCACCATGAAGTTCTGGATTACTCTGTACCAACTGCAACTGTGTCTGCGATAATGCAATCCTTTGTGACATTGAAAAAATGTTTGGGTCACTAACAGGAATAACATCTATTCGATCATCAAAATCTGTCTGTTTTATTTCTGGTGGAGCACCAGGAACCTGATATGGGTAAGGTTTTGGATTTTGAGCAAAGACTTGAGCTAATAACTTAAATTCCTGCTTTTGAGAATAATGAAGCCTTTTATGAATCGCACTCATTACCTTCGTACCACGTTCTATAATAGCCATTGTCGTACCAACAGGTGTTTCACCACTCATTTCACCTATTTTCATATCAGCCATTGAAGCAAAACGTCTACCAGAGTCAACCAAAGTACCTAATAACTGATACAATGTACCTGAAGGCTCTTTAAACGGAAGGGTCATTAATGATTGCCTAATATCCATACCAGCAACATCAATATCCCTAAATTCGCCAGGTGCTAAAGGAGAGTCCTCATCTCTTATCCTAGCACCTCTAGCTTTAAAACCAGCAGGTAAATTACTTAAAGTTCCTGCATCTATTAATTGTCTAAGTAAACTTGTAGAGGCTTTAGCTAACCCACCCATCATATGTGTTAAACCAAAACCATAAAATCCTAGTCCTGGTAAAAACTTATAATGAACAAAATACTGCTTCTTACGCATTAGAGGGTCTTGTTGGTCGTAATTTCTTCTAATTGAAAGAATTTCACCTGTTTTCTCAAGGATTGAAACAATATAAGGATATTTTAATCCAGTTTCTTCACCCTGTTCATCTCTGTCCTCAAAACCATCCAAATCAAGATTTGTATGAATTTCATGGATAACCAAATCTTCATCACTTGATGAAGGTGCAACGCCATCTGCCTTGTCAAGCTCTTCTTTTATGTCAGTATAATCAGATGCACCCTGATTTGTTTCTGGCAAATCTATATTTTTGTAAAATCCTGTCAATTGCAGTTTAATAATGTCATTCTTGCTCATTGTTACAACATGGGTAACACGGGTGGCTGTCAGTAAATCTGTTGCAGAATAGGGAACTATTATATCTTCTGCATGGACAAACCTACTAACAGCTCTTTGTAAAAGAGGGTCAAAATAAATCTTTTTAAATGTCGAACCTACAATCGGCAGGTAAAACAACATCTGATCCAGTTCAGGATCAAATTCTTCCATTGTGCAGGTAATCTCATAATTCATGTAATTCTTAACACGTTCAGCCTGTGCAACAACTTCAGGGTTCTCATCACCCATAATATGAACCCTGACAGGTCCACCTGATGGCAACAGTTCACGATACGCCTGTGCCTGAAACTGTGTTACAGACTCTGAAAGCAAAGGATGGATAACGCCTGTAGAACCTTCAAAAGGTTCTGTCCTATCTTCGTACTTAATTCCTAAAAGCTCTAACCCAGACTTATAAATCTGTTCCCATTCATCACGGGAAGAAATATCATCCTGAACAGATTGAGCTAAATCATTGGATACCTTTCCTAATTCAGCTTCATCAATGAAATCAGCAAGATTAGCATCAAAAGGCATCTGATCGGCTGGCATTGGCTGTTCTTCTTCCAATTCTCCAACAATCGCACTGCCATCTTCCAATTCTGCCACACCTGGCTCTTCTGGCATCTCAACAATATCAAGCTGTTCTGCTTCTCCTAGAAGCTCTTCTTCTGGACCACCTGGGCCTAAAGGTATTTCTGCCATTAAAATGTTCCTTTAAAGTTATTGGTTACTAAGCCACCTTTATTTTTTTTAACAGGAAATTCTTTTTGAAAAGCATCAAAAACTCTTCTTTTAAAAGGTGAAAGAGAACTAAGCCCATAAACAGTAGCTTGATGTTTTATCTTTCCTATTTTCCCTGTACCAACAAGACTATTTAAAAGATCGCTTTTATAATGTTTCTTGCCTGAATCACCCATCAATAACTCCTAAAAATATTTACACTTCTTTTTTTGATTTTTGGAAACAAGACCACCGTTGTCAAATTTTGTTGGATGAGCTGCACGACTTGCTTTTATAAAGCTACTGTTATTTAATCTTTCTCTCTCTAATAATTTTTTTAATTTTAACATATTAAAAAAACTAGGATTAGCTTGTAAACTTGCTTTCAAAATTTCACTCATCAGTAACTCCTAAAACCTTTTAGTTTTTTTAACTTCGCCACCTTTTCTAAATTGAATAAGGTCCCAAATACTTATTTTTCTTGTTGGGCTTTGTTTAAGTTTTGGTCTTCTCTTTCTTCTAAAAGGATATTTATTAATAAAACCACCACTAACAGAATCTAATTCTGCTTTAAATGGTGGAGTTAAATCTATTTTAAATACCATCAGTAATACTCCCTTCTTTCTCTATAATAATCTTCATCTTCATAATCAGATGGGGTTACAATAAACCCTCCTTGACGAAAACGCAAGATCGCTTGTGTCATGCTATCTGCTAAATCGTCATTTTCCCCATTGGGAAAAGCAGCACATTCTTCTACAACCTCATCTGCAAAACTGTTATCTGGTCGCCAAACCATACCACTTTCAAAGACAGGAGCACAAGAGTTCATTCGTGTAAATTTATCTGCACCCCTACTTGGCGTAAAAGGTGTCACGGGAATACCCATCCTTCTCAACTCATGCGTCAAAGGCGTACCTGTCGCTTTTTGCTCTATCAAAATCATGTCAGGATCAAATTCATTATACAAATTATACGCTACTTCTTTAAGTTCTGGAAAATCCCAACGACCTCTTTGAGCATCAAGCAGTATAATCGCTTCAGCTTCTCCTTCTTCTGGTTGAAATATACCCCAAGTCGTAATGGCAGAATAGTCAGCCCTCTCAGATTTGCTGTAAGCCGTATCATACGATTGTATAATGTAGTTAACATAAGGCGGTTCTTCTTTTTCCCAAACATTCCACCACTCCCTTTTTATGATCGCTCCCTCTTCGGCTGTCGGATTCTGCAAATACTGTGCATTCCATTTTCCAACAGGAATAGATGATTTAACAGCCTCTAACTCTTCCCTTCTCCAGTATTCGGGCCATAAAACATTGTCTGTATCAGGAAAAATCGCTGGAAATTCAACAACTTCCCATTGATCAGCCCCACCTTCTGCCTGTTTCTTTAAAACTTTTGCCGTTAAATCTCTTACACTCCATCTTGTCATCACAATGATAATCGAACCACCAGGCTGTAAACGCTGTCTAGGACCTGAAGTGTACCATTCATAAATGTTATCCAAAGTCGTTGGACTCATAGCATCCTGTTCTGAAACAGGATCATCAATGATGAGCAAGTCAGCACCACGACCAGCTAACGCACCACCAACACCAACAGCGTAATACTCTCCACCTTTATTCGTAGACCATCTCCCAGATGCTTTTGCATCAGACGCTAACGAAACACCAGGGAAAATATCAGCAAACTCTTCAGAATCAATCAAATTCTTAACCTTACGACCAAAACCAACTGCCAACTCGGATGTGTGTGTCGCCTGTATAATCTTACTAGTCGGTTTCCTTCCCATCAGCCAAGAGGGAAACAAATAACTCGCAAACTCTGATTTGGTGTGTCGAGGAGGCATATTAACAATCAAACGATTGGATTTGCCATCAGCGACATTCTGTAACTTCTCAGCATAAATCTTATGATGCTTACCCTCAATAAAGGCGGGCCATACGTGCTTTACAAAGTCTATGAATTTTGTCTGAAAGGTATCTCGGTTGTTTAAATCTTCAAGTCGGGTGACAATCTCACCCAACTTCGTCATCTCATCGTCAGTAAGATATTCTGTGGGTATGTTGAAGTCGTTCATGCCACACTACGTAAAGACCCCAAGAAATTATCTACTGCATTGTCAAGTGTGTTAACCGAACCACCCTGATTCATAGCTGTCGCTGGAACACCCTGCATCTTAAATAAATTCCTCAATAACTCTGGAGTAATCCCAGAAGGAATAATAGCTGGGGCTGTCGGAGTACCAGGAACACCAAAAGTAGGATACGGTGATATTTGATTAATATCAAAGCCTGGAATCCTGTCAGAAGGAACAACCGCACTTGTATAATCAGGCGGTGTTGTATCTTCTACTGGCGGTGTAATAATCGGATCAGCAGGTGGCGGAGTCGCTGCCACTGGTGGCAACATACCAGAAATCATGTCACGTAACCTCTGCTCTTCGGCTAACTTTGCCTCTGCCCTGTCCTGATCAAGTTTTCTATGTTTTGCTATCTGTGATACCATGCTGTTAGGGTCTAACGTAGCTTGTGTTGCTTTGTATAAATCATAAGGATTTTTATATCCCATCCATTCACCTAATTTATTTACAGCAGGTGCAAACATACTCTTTTGTGACTTCATAAAACCTTCATCAAAATATTCTTTTGGTGGGGGAGGAGCATCTGCTGATTTATAATATTGAGAAACATCAGAAAGTTGAATAGGATCAGAGCCTAGAGCTGAACCTCCTCCAAGAAATGGATTGTTATTCACTATTGTACCAGGAGGGGGAGTGTTAGGATACGTAGGACTAACATTTATAAGATTTGCTAATGGGTCTTCCGTATATGTTCGACCAAAATTGTAAGGCGGAGTAACAACAGAACTATGATCTATAGGATAATTTGTTGCTATATAATTTCCTGACAATTGACCTTCGCCACCGCCATAATTCCTTGCTGATACTGGATCAGAAACATAACTTGCCAACACTTTAGGATCAGTTGGTTGCATACCAGCAGCTTTTGCTAATTGAATATCAAAATCAATGCCACTCATTCTTTCTTTGTCAAAATCTAAATTTAACGAACCAATTGGAACATCTGATCCTTGATAAGTCTTTGGTAAAGACGCCAATTCCTCAATCTTTACATTTGGACTTACATTATTTTCCTTGCTTTTCAAATTCGTTCTAAATTCAGGACTTCTAAACACACTACCACCAGGCTTAAAACCCTGAACAATGCCACCTTCATTTTTGTTACGAATACCACGAAGTCCATACTTTAAAAAATTCATCAACCTAGATTCTTTTTTATCTTCTTCTCCTGAAAATGTCATTGGCTGTGCATTTAACAGTATTAATTTAGCAAGATCATCAATGGTTACTTTCTGTTCAGGAGGAAATCTCTGTACAACAGGAGCATCACTGCCAGCAACACCTGTCTGTGCTGGATCAAAAACTTCATCAATGCCTACATCGTAATCTGGCATATCAAATATATCAGACTCTGGTCCTGACAGCTTTTCACCCTCTAAAACCATTCTTCCTATCTGATCCATTTCTTCAGGGGAAATACCTTTTTTTTCAGGGGGAGCTCCATAATATAACTTTTGATCCAATAAACCAGGAGGGGGAGTATTGGGATACATAGGATTAACATTTCCTCGTAACAACTCTTGGTATCCTTCTCCACCTGGATAGTTTGTATAACTTCCTGATAATTGATTCTCATCAAGACCACCCCAAGAACCTTGAAGCTCTGCTAAATCTGGCTTTGAAAGTGGTACTGCAACATTTTCTGCTACTTCTGGTATAGCTCTCATCTCATCAACATTCGTTACATCATGAAGAAAATCTTGGGCTGTCGGCTTTGATTCTGGGCCAATAATATCAGAGGTTTCTGGCTCAACAACAGTTTGTGTAAATGGTATGTTTCGCTCAGATTCATCAGGCTTCATTATTTTTTCAGTAACAGCTTTTTGTATAACATTCGCTAAACCACCCGCTCCAGCTCCTTCATGCCTGTCACTGAAAGCACCCTCTTCATTCGGCATAATTTGCGATACCATGCGTCCTCTTTCTTCAGAGAAAACAGGCTTTGTCCTTATTTTACCATCTTCACCTGTGGTAAATACAAAACCACCTCTATCCATGTATAAAGGATCAAAAACATCAACCATACCACCATGATTATACGGCTGTGGAGGTTGTTGTGGCATCATTGGGGGTTGTTGTGGCATCTGTTGTGGGGGCATCATACCTTGTGGAGGCATAAGAGGCATTCCCATGCCCTGACCTGAAAGCATCGGAGGCTGACCACCCATCATAGGCGGTTGCATCGGAGGCATCGGAGAAGGGGGCATCATTGGCATTGGCGGTTGAGAATAATGCTCGGATTTTGCTCTTACCGCATCCTTGTAACCTTCCAATAATCCAATAAACCTTTGTCTTTTAAGAGGGTCTGTTTCGTTACTTAACGATTGTTGACCAGATGGGCTTGCTTGAGGAGCTGCACCCTTTTGCTGTGGCATTCCACCAAAAAATGAGTTTTGATTTGACATAGGACACCTTAAACATACTTTTTTTCAAAAGTACACTATCTTTTTGCTTTTGACAATACCATATCAAACTCTTTTAATGCCTGATTCAAAATTCGCTTTATATGATCCCCCTGATTGCCTTGTATAGGCTCATCTAATGCACCCTCTATGGCATCACGTAACTTAACCATCCTCTCATACTCAAATTTCGATAAATTTTCCATTTCTTTACGTGTTTCTTGCGAAATTTGACTTAAATACTTCATTGCGTACTCCATAGGCTTCGATATTGGCGTTCTTCCATTCTCATAGTATCTGTACATTCTAGCACTTATACCCAAAACATCAGCCATTTTTGCCTGTGTTTTGCCTATTTCTGTACGCACATCACGTAAATCAGAAGAATCCCACTCGCTGTACGCAAGTTTTTTGTTATTTTTATAATTTTTCTGCATTGTCTTCGCTAACTTCCCTCAATAAACCTGCAATCATCAAATCTTCGACAAATGACTCTGCCGAATCAAAGCGAATTGGCTTTCCACAGAAAACACTAAACGATTTAGCCTGAGATCGTATAAATGCTTCTCCTGTCGTGTTGTCATAACGTGGCATAGCCTCCAGCTTATCTAACACATTTGACGGACTGTCTGCCTCAAAGCGAATAACCTCCCCACAATTTAGTTCATAATTTTTTTTAAAAAATTTTTTCATGTCTACCTCCTTTTTTGTATATATGAACATTAATTATGAAACATAGTTCCTGAGATGTCAAGGAGATTCTGACCGTCAGAGGAAAACTTAGTAAAGTTTTCTCTCAAAAAATTTCTCTTAAAAGGGTATGACGGGTATATACCCGTTACCCGATCCGATTTATATCATTATTTGATAGGGTACCTAAAAAACCCTACAATTGTTCGGGTTTTAAAGCCCGTTAGCAGGGTAAAACAAATGTTTTGGTATTGACCTACATGAACACAATAAATTAGATTTAAAAGACATAAAAAAAATGGGGCAAAAATGCCCCATTTCAAATTGTTTTGTTTTGGATTTAATTCAATTGATTTATTCTGCTATCAATCCAATTTTTGAGATCAATATCCATGCCCAAAAATATGTTGTAATCAGGATTGCCAACAAGTGATAAATTGCTCACCGCCATTAATGGTTTGCGATAACTATGTAATACTTGATAACGACAATATATCTGCCCATCGCCATATACATGATTATTAGCTTGTTGGGTATGGGTAACAATTGCTCCATGCCCTAATTTTCTCCTAAACTCTGACACTCTTGATCGGATGTTTTGTGCTCCTCTTCCGAACCTGTTCATTAACTCCTCAATAGTAGCACCATTGCCATTGTTTTGATTGCGTAACATATCATACATTACATTTATAAAACTACCATTTCTGCCAATGCTTTGCGGTGTTGTTGTATCAACATATTGCACAACATTTTCACCGCCAGTATTCCAATTAATTCTGAAAGCACTAGATTGACGGAATAGATGCAAAATAAATTCTGCCCATTTTGCAAGTTTTACTGAATTCAATGTTGATGCCCCTTGCCTAAATTCCATTGTACCAAAAGATGAATAAGGCAATAAGTTAATTGCTTTTTGTTTTGTTAATCCATTACTAATTAAATTGGCAATTGTTCGGCAATTAGAAAAGTTTGTACCAATGTTTGTTGGTTCTGCATAGTCATGAATAGGATATGCCCATCTATGAAACCTTCTACTTTCAGGTAACATAGATGAAATATAAGTTTGATTTTTTGCATATGTCAAAATGACATCTTTAATTAATGTGAAGGGTATTTCATTACCCAATGTAATTGATGGTGCAATATAACTAGCGTTCATATCACTTAATGAAGGTGTTGTATTATTAGACCAATGTTCAATTTGTATTCTATTAAATTCTTGTGCATTCATATCAATCACTGGTTTTAATCCAACGTGAATATGCCCACCGCAATTATCTCTTATTCTTGCCCCTTCACTTTCAACAATGTTTTGCACTGGTTTGATGTATGTTTCACAACATTCTTCATCTAATAATAATGGTGGGCATATCACCTCTACGTCAACATTAGATGAACCATCGGTTACAACTTTGCAATAATGAATATTGTTATGGCGTAATGCCCTTCTTATTTTATCAACACCAATGCGGTTTCTTGCAAAACTACCCAATTCCATCTCAAACCCTTGCGGTAGTGTTAATGGTGGTGGTGTTAATGATGTGGTGTTTTGTAGTATCTGTGTCATTTTTTGAACCTTTCAAGTTATTTTTGTTTTCGTAAATTCTTTTTAATTTGGGATTTTTTTAATGTCAATACCCAGAATATAAAAAAGTGTATTTTGAGTATATTTTGCCGCATTTTTATTAGATGCGGCTTATTTTGTTGCATATATGTCACACATTTGTTCGGGATTTTACGTTTTAAAAACTATTGTTTTGTTCCTGTTTCGTTCCTGTTTTTTTATATTTTACTTATACCTATGCTATAGATATAACTATATCATATACTATAACTAATAACCCGAATCCCGAACCCGAACCCCGACATGATCCCGACCCGAAGCCCGACCCGATCCGAAGCCCGAACAATTGTTCGGGTTCAATAGCTTCAACCAGATGCAACGGCACAAAAAAACCCCCAGCTCATGAGAGCTGGAGGCATTTCCCGAACAACTTTTCGGCTTATTCGGTTGCGTATCTGGCGACTTCTTCAAGTGTGAACCAAGCCAGAGCGTTCAATATATTTGTTTCCATCCCGTCATTGATTGTCGCCTCGTCTGGTCTTCCATGTATTACGTCAGCAACCTCAAAAACTGTCGGCTTTGAATCCCTTAAACAGTTAAAATTTGTAACCATTTCTAAAGGACATTCACCCAAAGAAGAACCAACCTCTTTTAAGTGTTTATATATCTCATCAATATAATTTCTTGCAAACTTGCAAGTGTCAGCGTGATATATAAAATTTGGAAACCCCCCATCTGCACCATTATTGACAACATTTAAAAAAGTTTCTTTTTCTTCCTTCGTGCTGTCAAGGTTCATGTGATGAGTAACCCTTTCTTTTAATAAATCTAACATTTTTCTACCTTTCTAGTTTAATATTTAATTTATAATCCCATACTATCCCATAATATATATAGTGTCAATATCTTTTTTTATCTTTTTTTATCTTTTTTTTTGCAAATGATCCAGCAGGAACTGAACCAGCAGGACAGGAAACAAGGGAGAATTGTTCGGGTTTTTTCAAGAGAAAATTACCTGCTGGTAGCTGTTTAACCAGCAGGTAGCTGTTTAGAGCGAACAATTGTTCGGGTTAAGCACGGAAGCCGGGCCGGCCCGGCCAGGGCCTGGCTGTTCCAGGAGAACAATTGTTCGGAAGCGAGGCTTCAACCATCAACCAGGCTGTTAACCTGGTAACAGGAGAACAATTGTTCGGAATGTACCAGGAACAGCCAGGGTTTTGGAAAAAAATCCCCGATCCGAAGAAAGTTCCGAGGTAAACACGGATCGGGGTGTGGGAGTTGGGAGGAAAATACTATGTTTCTCATGTCCACATATAGTTATAGTCATACCCCGAACCACAAGATGTGTCAAGACCTGAAGTCCGAAACCCGAAAGCTCTACTGCTGACTCCTGCACTACGTCCTGCATTTCCGAACAATTGTTCAGGACAGCGTAGCTGGGAAGCAGGGAAGCAAAAAAAAACCCCCAGATTTTTCTCAATCTGGAGGCTTTCCGAACATTTTATCGTATTATAGCCAATGATGTTTTAATTTATAACCTTCTCCAAATAATTTGTGACTTAAATCATCAACAACTTTAAACCCCATATCCATTCCACAACCACGCACCACAATTGAATCTAGATATTTATTAGGTTTATAACCTAAAGTTTTTTCTATTTTATAATTAATCCAACTCGGTTTGTTATCTCTCATCACATAGAATGAAATATGTCTTGTCATTCCACTTTTTGAAACGTGTCTTGTAAAACAATAAATTGTTTCATCTTTTTTGAGTTCTACTGTCATTTTTTTAACCTTTCAAGTTAAGTTTTAATTTATATTCCCATAATATCCCATATTAATATAGGTGTCAACATCTTTTTTTATATTTTAACCTAGTGAGTTCAACTGTTTTTTTATAGCTCGAACAATTGTTCGGGAATGCCACGGCTGTGGAGCTGTCATATGAAAAGCAACCTGCTGTCCAGCTCGAACAATTGTTCGGATTCCTGACCTGATCCAGCCCGAAGCCTAACCCTGAAGCCCGAAAACCCGAACAATTCTTCGGCTTTAACCCCGACCCGAAGTCCGAAAACCCCGATTCCAGCCTGTTTTTTATGGGAAACCCGAACAATTTATCACACTAACCCCGATCTGTCAGGATTTTGCTCGGCTCTTGACCCCCGACATGGTGTTTTCTTTTAAATTACCAGAATTTTCGCTATTTTCGACTATCTCGACCCGAACATCTGCATCAGGTGTTACGTTTTTCATTCTATTTTCAGCCAATCTTTTAAATTCCTCAAGTTTCTCAACGATTTGATCCCGATTGAGTCCGTTCATGTCCTCGTGCATAATGTGCTGTTTGCTGACCAGTAGTCCAGTTGCCTTCAATCGAAGCTCTTCAGCCCGAATAGCTTCCCCGATCTTTCCACTCTGCCAAGCATCATCTCGCATCTTTTTTAAATCCCGAACAGATTTCTCCACAGTGACCCCGAAGCGTGCGTTTGCTTCCATACGCATCTCTTGGTATCTTTCCTGTATCACAGGGTTACGCAAAAGCCTTACGGCATCTACTGAAGGGTTGCTATACCCAGCATCTCGTGCTGACGCAGTTTGCGTCATATCTTTATACATGAAGTTATCAAGAAATTTCTGTTGTTTTTCCGTGAGTCTTTTCCAACCTGCTTTACTTTGCTCTTTTGTCAAAGTTTGACCTACTTGTACCATACCGAACAATTCTCCTTATTTTGTCGCTACGGGTAATATACAAAAGTGCTATAGAAATATCAAGGGTGTGAATGTTCCATCTTCGTAATCATCAACCCGAACAAATTTTCGGGATTATAGGGTAAGAGGAGGTGGGTTACTTACCACCCCCTTATACCCCCCTATAAGGGGGGAAGTCGTGGTAAGTTGGTAAGTAGCAATGAAATCAATGACTTACAACCCGAAACGTAGTTACCGACTTAACTCGTAACCTATGTAAGTAACCTTCTGTAACGTAGAGTACACAACAAATAAGAAGTTACCACCGATTTTACTTACCAAGTAAGTTGGTAACTTGGTAAGTAAAAGTAGTTATTTTGGAGTTTTCATATCGGCATATTCTCTTCTATACCGACTCAAAATTTCTGGCTTTTCTTTGTTAGCAAAAACAAGAATATCATTGTCTTTATCTATCTCGATATAAGCCCTTTTATCGTGAACAGGGTGTACAAAGTCTGGTTCACCCCATATCCTTTTAGCACGATTGTATTCATCTCCTCTAAAGCCAAAGAAATGGATAATTTTTTTAACCATTATTACCTCCTTTCTGTTCTTAAAATCCCCAATTCTTTTTTTTCTTCTTCTACTTCTTCAGAATTATATAAATTCTTATACCAATAAACTTCATTATTCCATTCGGATAAAACATCTTTATCAATAGAATTAGTTTCATTTTCATCGGGTTGCATACTATCTACAACATATTGAAAACTAACTTTATCTTTAAGTTTAATAGAAAATTTTTCATCATCTTCATAATAGCCAATAATTGTATTGCCCTTTAAATCAATACAAAAATGTGGATAACGATCTACTACAAAACTATCTTTAATTAAAATAGAACATCTTGTCATTATTCAGCACCTCCTTTCTCATCAGCAGAACCAGAACCGAACATTTCTTCGGCTGGTTTATCGGAATATTTCAAAATAGCTTCCATTTTTTTCATAGCATTGACAGGACATTCTGCCATTAATTCCATATTAAATGGTTTACCATTAATGGTAAAATTAACAACGTGCATCACTTGTGGCATCTTGTCAGTTTCCTTTGTATTAGGATACTTGCTAAATGCGTTCATATTACTAATTTCCATTTTTATAATCTCCCACCATATTTAATTCTTCCTCACTTTCTCTTTTGTTTTTTAGTCCGTGATAGAAAGTCCAAAGCCTTCGGTCTGTCGGGTGTACATCTCCCGTAACTCTCCACCAATATTCAGTTTGACTATAACCTTTATAATAATTCCCTTCAATGTCATCTATTCGACTTTGAATTTCTTTGAGTGTTAATTTCTTACTCATATCTAACCTCCTTTTCTATAAAGATAATTCGTTTAATTTTTCGTTGACATCTTCTTTGACATCATCTGGCAAACTATCAAAATGTTCCATTAATATATGATAAGCCTTTTTATATCTCCACCCTAAATCTTCTTCAGACTCTTCAATTATATCTTCTCCCATGTCCTCACAAAGATATTCTAATGGTTTATATTTATAGCCCTCTTTGATACGAAACTCTTTAACAGTTCCATCTTTATTGGTAACTTCGTTACCATCTTCATCACATTTATAAAATTTAATATCTAAAATATTAATAATCATATTTTACCTCACTTTCTCAAAAGAATAAGGTGGGGATATACCCCACCTATATTAGTTAGTGTTATCTTCGTGCAATAAACGATAGCCTTTAAAAGTTCTTTTTGGTTTTGGCAAAGACCATTCGTGTTTATCACTCTTGTAATGCGACCAACCTAGAGCATCATAGAGGTGATTTGGAGTTAAACCAAAATCTTTATACCCCTCTAGTATCGTGTGGAAGTAAGAAGAAGATGGTGGCATTATGTTCTTATTATTATTCATCTTATAAGTCATAATACCATTGATCTTAATCTTGCCATAAAGATTGGGATAACCCTCATAAAAGTCGAGAGCCTTTTCACAATCTTCGGTAATCTCCCAAAGACCTACGGGGAGCAAATCCTCCTTATCGTAGCTTGGCACAATGTCAGCCACATGGCGAAATACCAATCTATATTTTGGTATATACATAGAGCCTAATTTAATAGCATTAGGACATCTACTTGCCATGTTAGCCGTGTTCAAATTAGAACCATAAGCCATATATAACTTAGTCATGTTCTTAATTGAACTCCCTAATAAGTTTCTCTACTTCCCTACGTCTAATCTTCTCGTAGGCTCGCAAATCCTTTTTAGGCATTGGAACATCAGCAAATCCGTAAACAAACTCTTCTTTCATTTTACGCATATTGCGTCTATCCTTTTTTGTCATATTTTTAACGTACATAATAAACCTCTCTTTCTTTGTTAAATTAAAAATATACATATAATATATATACCCAGAATATATATGTCAAGTATATTTATTAAAAAAAAATATATTTTTATGATTTTATTAAAAAATGGCTTGTTTTAAGGGGTTTGAGGGGGGTGAAACAATACCCCCCTGTATGATTATACTCCCTAATTTGAAGTATTAAGGCATTTCCCAACGATAAAAGATATGGTCGTTAATACGAACAGTTTGAGTAAAACGATCTTTCCAATACGGCTGGACATAGTGAGCATGGTAGTGAGTTGAGCCATCAGTAAAATCAATATGTAATGTGTTATTTAAAATCTCCAGAGAAATTTCTTCAGCCCAGACGTATGCTCCTTCATCTGTAATATGTTCGGGTTTACCATCACAATAGAAGCTGAAGGCACATTTATCCCGAACAATTTTTCGGGTATCCCATGAATATCTAAGTCCGTCAGTAACCACTTCGCAGACAGTATTTGGAAACCTATGATCCGAAACCCGATTCATAATCACTTGCCCGACTGCTATTTGCCCGATAATTGACTCCGATCTTGCTTCAAAGTAGATAGCATTAGCCATACAGACCAAAGCCGTTGCCGTTTCAAGTACCATTGTTTACACCATTTACTTTATTTTTGTGTTGCTCTAAAAAAGCCCGATCCACTTGGTGAAGTTCTTTATTCCAACGATTATTCCTTTTGCTGAACCTCCGAACATAGACATTCTTATCATGGATTTGTTCAATAATGCACAATACCCCTGTATTTTTTAAGTGGTGTTCGGGTTTAAATGGCACTACTATCTGTTCCCCGATATTTAATCCCGATAATAATCCCGATAATCTTTGTTCGGCTTCTTCCCTTGTATCAAAAGTTTCGTGAGTAGGGCTAATCTCCCATTCTCCAACACCATTCTCACAAGGAATTATTTTATATTCTTCCATCATTAAACCCCCTTTCCTTAATAATCTCTTTGAATTTCATACTCATTCGTATATCTCTCGTGATCGAAATCGGAGTGCGACATACAATCTTCAGTATAACAATCCACACATACAACGTGGTTTGGTGACGTAAAAGCCTTTGGAATATGTGTAATCTCACTTGTGCCTACCCAATCGGCTTTAACTTCTTCTTTACACTCTATGCAAGTATAAGCCATTATGCCACCTCTTCTTGATCGTTACCCCGAACATCTTTATTAACTTGATTGTAATAATTTAAACAATCATTCCAAACACCTTGCCATTGACCTTGCGTAACACCATAGGACATCAAAGCCTTTTTCATTACTCTGGTAGCCGTATCTGTCCAGACAATCGCATTGACCATAGCATACTTCCATGCACCAATCTCTCTTTCCAGAATATCGTTGTCAACAGTTTGATTACTACCGAGTATATGTCCGAGTTCGTGGAGTGCTGATACATAATACCCTGTGTTCTTTGTTGGTCTAATGCAAATCGTTCTATTTTTTTGGTTTGCATAATATTTAGGAACGTCATCTTTTAAAGATTGATACCGAACCTTAATGTCGTGCTTTGCACATAACTCTTGCACATGGATAGCCATGTCAATACGTTTTACTAATTCTCTACTCATTTTCAACCTCCTCTACTTCTTCAACATCTCTTAATAAATAAGGATACAAAGAATAAGCTATTTTAGTTGCATCTTCTTCATTTTCTGCTTCAACTTCACCTTCTAAAACTCCTATAAGTTCGCCATGAACTGCCATAGTTATTTTATATTTTCTCATTTTGCACCTCCCGAATACAAATCATCAACAAATTTATTAAGTTTGTTTTTACTTGATTTGTTCCTTGAAACTATATCAGCAATCCTAACAGGAATAACGTGTTCGTAATTACATTTCGTACAACATCTTTCCGAAGATACAGGTTCAGCATTATGCCCTAATTGATATTCTTTTTTAGGATCGATTTCCTTTTTACAAATAGAACAAACTACTTTTTTCAAGTTTACTAGAAATTCCAAAACATCATTTACACAATTACCAATCGTTGTTTCAGAACCTTCATCATCTTTTGGTAAATCTGCTAATTTATGAATTTTTATTCGTTTTTGAATATCGTACATATCACAGATTGCACTATTTAATTCATTTTGATTAATGTTACTCATTTATTTCCCCCTTTCTCTACATTTTCTTCAAGAACCCAATTACTATAATATGCTTCTTTAGTCGGTTTAAATTTTAATTTTTCGTGCAAGTTACACATCAATTCACGGATATTCCTCATATCTGAAAGCCATAAATCTTGACACTCATCTAAAGTATCCATAGCATTTTTTAAATTGTTATACCCTTGCAACAGAGTAAGTCTGTCCTCTCTGGATAATAGAACACTCTTTGATTTATTTAATTTACTCATGTAATCCCCCTTTCTATTTTAAACGTGTGATGGTTGCGAAACCTTGACCACTTGATATTAGACATTGTTGACCATTGGCTAAATTTTCAAGCGTATTAATTTCATCATTGTTAAGTTCATTTTCTTTAATAAACTCCAACATACTACCGACATGGATTATGTCGCCAACTTCTTGAATAGAAATTTTCTTATTTGTGACTTTTGATACTTGTTTACTCATATTTTACCTCACTTTCTCTATGTTAACATTAGTGTGAGTGACCTGTAAATTTAATGGAATATGACTTCGGGTAAAACCATTTTTTAATCAACGTATGTAACTGTGAATACTAGGGTTTAATCAACCCACACGAGGGCAATCACAATACAAGACATTTACAGTTTAAGGATACACTCACATACCCCGAAAGGTTTTTTTTACCTCCCTCGTTGTTCAAATTTATGGCGAAAAATTTAAACTTACCCATTAATAATATAGGAACAATACTACCTAGTCAATAGTTTTTTTTATTTTTTTTCTTCTTCTGTTTCTTTAGGTAAATAAACTTCTACAAAACTGTTACATTCTGGGCATGATAAGTTAGTAACCATCAAATATTCTTCATCACCTTCAATATCGTGGTCGCCACCCCAGATAAGTTCGTGTTTACAATGCCAACAATTCATTATTTTCCTCCTATCATTGTTGTAAATAATGGTGCATCATTTAAAATTCTATTTGTGCCAATATCAAGATAATCTTCATTGAGTTCAATTAATGTTGCATTACGACCAAGCCTGTCAGCAACTAACCCCGTTGTTCCCGAACCCCCGAAAGGATCAAGAACATGACCATCTTCTGGACACCCTGCTAAAATGCAGGGTTCAATCAATTCAGTAGGATAAACAGCAAAATGAGCTTCTTTAAATGGTTTTGGTGATACCGACCATACCGATCTTTTGTTTTTTGTTTCGTAAGATTTCTCTAATCCACTATGAGGAATCAAACCTGTACCCTCATTGTGATACTTACCATTTGCCCTATCTCTTGTACCCCAATCTTGCTTAACTTCTTCTTTAATCGCTTCATTATCGTAATAATAATTTTTTTTCTTGCTTAACAAAAAGATATATTCGTGTGATTTAGTACATCTATCCTGAACACTTTCAGGCATAGGATTTGGTTTATGCCATATAATATCTTGACGTAAGTACCAACCATCTTCCTGAAGTCCGAAAGCTACACGCCAAGGAATACCGACCAAATCCTTTTGTTTTAAACCTTTAACAACAGGTGGTCTTGTAACACCATAATCTGCATCACCCCGAACAGTCTGGTTTGTTGTTGAAGTCCGACCACCACTTGAATAGCTATCGCCCAGATTCAACCAGACTGTACCATCATCTCGAAGCACCCTGCGAATCTCTCTAAAAACCCGAACAAGAGTTCGGACATATTCTGCTGGGGATTCTTCAAGACCGACCTGTAAATCTTTTCTTACAGCTCCACATTTAGGACATTCACTCTTGTATATAGCATCACCGACAACATTACCCTGATCGTGCATAGCTTGATGTCCTGTCGCTGTCTTAACAGTTTTCCCGATCTTTGTAGTTCTCATGTGTGGACAATTAGGATCGCCACCAACCCATGTGCCAGTTTGATAATCTCTCAATCCCCAATATGGAGGAGAAGTCACAACTGTATTAAAATGTTTTTCAGGAAGAGTTTTAAGAACCTCCCTGCAATCTCCCGTTAAATATTCAACTGTCACGAATGCAACCTTCCCTTTTCTCTTAATCTTTTCATTATTGTATATTCTTTTTTGCTAAGCTCTTTTAATTGTCTGTCGCAAGCTCCACAGCTAACATCTGTTCGCCCTTTATAAACCCGACCCCTAGTTTCTCTGCCACACCAATCACAGACAATATGTTTTTCGTAATATCTCCAATAAGCATCTGTCATACATTATCCCTCGCTGTTGTTGCTTCATATTCACCCCGACTCATCACGCCACTGGTAGTTCCGAGCCACTTTCGACCACCAGATGTGGTAAAACTGTACTTGTTAATTCTGCTTTCGAGGATTAATTCCCGAACAATTCCATCAATAACTCGCTGGGAAAGATTGTGCAGAGCTTGAGGAGAATCAGCGTCTGTCATTCTGTTTAAGATACCATCAGCAGTTCCCTGTTGACACAATGCCTGACCTTCACGCTCACACCGAGCTATCCATTCATATAGAGAAGTTTTCCTAGTATCTCTATTCGTTCCCATATTCAACTGTTCAATCTCATCAGTCCGATCAACCAGCAGTCCAGTATACATATCCCGAACAAATCTTCGGATTGTACGATTTGCTGGACCGTTTGATTTTACGACTGCACCATCAAAACATCTGTTTCTCTGATACTCTATATTCAGCTCCTTACACTGGCGTTTCGCTGTTTTTTCGTCTAATTGCCATAACGCAAAAGCAGAACGAACCCCGTCAACTAACGCTGATGTACCCCGAATAAGATTTCTGGCTTGTTCTGGCGTTGAAATAACAACATCATCTTTTACCTTTGTCATGTGATGACACATCATCACCGAAGCACCAGTTTCCGACCCGATTTGTGATAATAACCCCGTCAATGCGGCTCCTGCCGCAGGGTCTGCGTTGACATCTGCATGAACAAACGAAGCCAATGGATCAAAAATAATCAGTTTTAAGTTACTAATCTGTAATATTTGTTCGTATATGCGTTCAAATTCCTGTGATGTTGTATATTCTCCGTGAATATTCTGCATAATCGGAAACACACCACCAAAGTTTGGCAACGACACAACCCGAAGTTCATGCTGATAGTAAAAACGCTTTCCATCAGGATCAAGACGTTCAATTCTTCTGTGCATCTCACCTTCATCATCTTCTGCTGTAAAGATAACGACATTACCAAACTCTTGAACCTTACCTCCAAAAGCATTTTGTCCTATTAATCCAGAAGCCACCTTCATACCCAAATCCAATGTCAGCATCCCTTTCCCTGCATCTCCCGAAGCACTTAATATGATTGGCACATTCAATGGGAACGTAGCATCAACTAGGAACTTTTGTTCAGGTGCTGTGCCTGTAAACCTTGATACCAGTAGACTTTCGTCCAGTAGATTTATGTTTTGCTTGGTATTTTTACTGGAAGCATTCAAAAAACTGGTTATATCAAAGTTTTCGGATATGGCATCTGCGGCATCCCACCCTTCTGGTTTACCTCTTGGTGGTGTCAGCATTGTAACTGACCTTGCACCAGCATTAAGAGAAAGCTCCTGAACAAGCTCGGCTACTCTTCTACCAGCATTATCATTGTCCTGCCATAAGATAACTTCTTTCCCCTGAAGAGGAGAAAAATCATACTGTGTCGCTGATTTCTTGGTAAGCATACCAGCACCACCCATTGTACAAGTCGTTGTATATCCTATGTTATTAAGAGCATCTGCACATTTCTCACCCTCAACCCATATTACTTTATCTGAAGCTAAAATGTTCGGGATATTATACAATGGTCGAACATCTGGCATACGAGGATATGGATGGTCGCCAGTAAACTGACGAAATTCTTTCTTAGCTTTACCATGTGAGTCCAGTACAGGATTCCCTGCTCCATCACGAACAAGGTATTTTCTTACCAGACATATGGCATTCCCGTCTGCATTTAAGTATTTATACTCGGAATCATACGGAGTTTTATGATTAATTTGTGGTTTTACTGGATTTTCTGGTACATCATCCCGAACAAAACTTCGGGTTTCATCTATGTATTCTGAAAACATATCTTTGATTTCAGGCAATCTTAATCCCTGACCTTCCATCAGTATCTTGACAATACCTCCGATACCGACACCCCCATTAAAATCCTGACCTTTCATAAAGTACGGACTTCTTGGGTTAATGTCGATTTTCAAAGATTTCCCTTCTTCACCATGCAATGACCCGATAGAAAACTCATCACCACGAGTTTTACCTTGAGGAAATATTCTTTTCAAAACATCAATTTGTACCTGTCTTGGAACTTTCTTACTAATTAATTCAACGAGTTCCTTTGCTGACATATCTTTTTTATTACTGTCAAATGGTAATACTCTCATTCCCTAACTCCCAACATTTTTTCCTAAATTCACATCTTTTACACGCAAAATAATCCGAATTAACTGCTATTCTTGGCAGTATTTCATTATGTTCCACAGCCTTCAAAATGTCTACTGCCTTGTCGCTAACTTGCTGTGCCAACATTTTATTAAACGGAACTAATTCAAAATATATTTCACACGTATTTTTATTAACAACTGTAAACAACGCAGGATTATTCAAGTCCATATATGCTTGATACAGAGCAATTTGAGCCGCATAAACAGGGTTGACCTCGCTAACCCCTTTCCGAACAAATTCATTAAAACTCTTATCATTCGCTGATTTACATTCCCATAATGCAGGATACTCCATATCAATTGGGCCATCACATACAACACCATCTATATGACCTTTTATCTTATCATCAGCTATGGAAAAACCATATTGTTTTCCATTCTTATCGGAACTTCGTAAATCAAATCCTGCGTTATATATCCAACCATGAGCCATGTCTTCAATTACATGACCAAATTCAAAAATACGCAATACCTTTGGGCTGAAATGATTTTTAATATCAGTTTCTTCACCCATGTAACGATACTGTATTTTTCTCGAACAAGGATCACCTAAAGATGAAGCACCTAAGTAGCTTCTTTTTTCTTTTTTGCTATTCTGTTCTTGAATACTATTGTCAATTACATCTAATATTTTTTCACAAACATCATTGGTTTTTGTATTTGAACCAGATGTCTGCCAAATAAGTTTCGTTAAACTCATATCCTAAATCCCCTATTTCTTCTTTGCAAAGCATAATTAAAACTAAAATTTTCTCTTCGTCTAATTCGGACAATCTTGTGTTCCAACCAAATTTTCCAAATAACCACCCTATTGACCTTAATGAATTGTCGGATCGTTTTGATTGAACATTGTTTGATACTTCCACCGATCTTCCTCCTTTCCTTTAAAAAATGAAAATGTAAATAATTCATCTCCTCTATAAAATGCTACGGCTAAACCTGCATTAATACTTTCTTTCATTCTGTACAATATTTCATCAACGGAATCAGACACACTCGAACAAAAGTAATCGTCAAAATCATCGGGATTTAATGTGCTGGGAAACTGAACGATAGTATAAAAATTAACATTTTTATCTCCCTCTTCTGTTTGCACCAACATCCTTACTTCAATTGCTGGTGTCATGTCTGTCCATACTCTTCTATTAATTTCTGTAAGTACCATTTTGCTTTCTTTAAATCCTCTACTCCGTTTTTATGTCTGTATCTCCAAATGTATTTTATTATATTACCTTGAAGATAATACTCATAGCCTTCGCCCGTTGCTGAACGAATTGCATCAATACATTCAATTTCATCTTTAGTATAATGTGGTGGGTGATTTACATTATCTTTTTTCATGCTTTTCCCTCACATTATTAACCATATCGTCTACTCTACCCTTATTCCATAAATAATTCAAATAACAAGCCGCTTTGTACTTTGTCCAAGAGAAGTCAAAGCCTGATATGTGAACATCATTACGGCTTAACATTTCTCTTTGTTTGTCACTTATTCTTTCATTGAGCCATCTACGACCTTTCTTGGCACTATCACTATCCTCAATCTCTCTTAGAAAGTCGTCAGCAGAAGCAATCGCTTGTTTTCGTGTTCCTATACTTATCATTCGTATCCTGCCACCAGAACGCTTTACAAGACCACAGGATAAATCACCTACATCTATAACCATTGCAAAACCATTAAATCCTGTTGCTGTCACACATTTTCCTGTACCGAATATATCCATCCAGCGAAAAGGTGATCTATCAAGAAGATCAACTTCTGTCATAGAAAATTCTTCTAATTGAGAATCATCATCTTTGCCAAACTCAAAACCACACATAGGACATTCACGAACACTTAAAGGAACAACAGATTTACATTCAGGACAAACCTTTTCAGGTGCTTGACCCTGCAACTCTGATTGCGAACCTTCTAAGTTCACTTCTTCTTCGAGTGAACCATGCGTTAAAACAGACGTTCCGAAATCCAGAACAACACAATCTGTTTTAACAACATCTGGATATTCATTCTGGTCTATAATTCGCAAACCTCGACCAATCATCTGAACCATTGTTGATTTGTAAGAACAAGGACGGGTTAGAACAATACAGGATACAGGAGGTGAGTCAAACCCCTCTGTTAATACAGATACGTTGACCACTACCTGTGTATCCCCACTTGACAAATCCTCCAAAATCTCCCGTCTTTCAGTTTTGTCTGTGTTCCCTGTAACTATTTTTGCATTAATACCCTCGTCTACAAATTCCTGACATAAATCTTCTGCGTGTGCGACTGTTGAACAGAACACCACAGTCTTTCTATCATGTGCTTTATCCAACCATTCACTTACAACTCTCTGGTTGATTGCTCGTTTATTCATAATACGAGCTACTTGGTCCATATCAAAATCAACCACTGTTTTCCGAACATTTTGAAGTTCAGAACGTACACCCACGTCAATGACGTAGGTTTTTGGGGTGACAAGAAAACCTTCACGAATGAGTGTTGATATTTCGATTTGATGGGAGCAATTGGTGAAGACTCCACGCAAACCCTTCTTATCGCCACGATTAGGCGTAGCAGTGAACCCAACGATCTCAACATTTTCATTAGTTTCTTTAGCATGATTAATAATCCGTAAATAAGTATCTGCAACAACGTGATGACTTTCATCGACAACCACCATATCTATTTTTTTCATATTTCCTAAATTACTCGGTCTTGATAATGTCTGCACCATTGAAAACACAGTATCACCTTCCCAATCCTTTTGTTCGGCATTAACTACGCTAGTAGAAATACTTGGATTAACACGATGAAACTTATCTATATTCTGATTAACCAGCTCATCTCTGTGCTGCAAAACCAGAACATTTCTTCGGGTATCGCAGCGTTGACCGATCAAAGCTGATAACATTATTGTTTTTCCTGCACCCGTTGGTGCAACAACAACAGTATTGCCATGCTTATCTAATGCTTCCGATGCAGAATCAACTGCAATTTCTTGATATGGTCTTAAAAGCATAAAACTCCTTTCTCTTAATTAAATTACTCAACAGCCACAACGCAACTCAACTGAACCTAACTCAGCCAACCTCAACATAGATCAACCCAACAGCCTAAACATAACTAACAGCACCTCTCCCCTACATACAACAACTCAACTGCCTGAACTTATCGCACACCAACATGACATATCGCACCTCACCCCAACTGCCGTAACTTAACGTGACGTAACCTAACGGAACTGACCTTATCCGAACCTGCCGTACCTTAACCGCCTTAACGCAACCAAAATGAACGAACCAGATAACACCACAACTGCCACAACGGAACGTAACAAACCCCATCACACCCCAGCCAACCCCACCTGAACAGAACAGATGTTAACTGCCTTAACCCAACACAACGTAACTTATCGCACCCAACAGCAACTCAACGCACCGACCTCACCCCAACACAACTGCCATAACGAAACGCAAATTGACTCAACGCAACTCTCCTCACCTCAACATTTAATAAAACAGCCTAAACGGAACGCAACACAACGCACCCCTCCCAACCACAGACTAACAAAACTCAACCGCCTAAACGCAACTGAACCAAACGGAACGGACCCCACCCCGACTGCCAAAACTGACCTGAACGCAACTCTCAATAACTAAAACTGCCAAAACCCAACTTAACCAAAGCTAACGGAACGGAGCAAACCACGACTGCCTTAACTAAACCCAACGCAACAAATCCTAACTGACCTGTCCCCTCCTCAACACGACACAACAGCCTGAACATAACGCAACGCACCTCGACAAACATTAATCTGCCATACCCCAAGAGAACTGCCTAAAAAAGTGAGGCTATACAGCCTCACTCTCCACACTATGTTCTTCTAAAGAATCTGCTACTTCTTTAAGGTTCTCTATTTCAATGTCTTTTATAACACAAATACCTTCATGTCTTTTAACCCAAGCCCTTAGTTCTCTACAGGCTTGACGACATAACTCAGCAACAGTATCAGGGTTATCCAAGTCAAACTTTTGATAACCACCACCCTGTGCTCTATTATCTATAGGCGATATATAAGTAGGAAACTTTAATACTTTTGGTTCTGGAATACTTATAGCACTATCAGCATCAATAGATTGAGATTGAACAGGTTTATACTTAATAGTTATTTTACAACCTGTAGCAAATTGTCTTGCTATTTGAATACGTTGTTTTAAAGCCATTTTTGCATCATCTTCAAATACAAACAATTTATAAACAGGGTGATTTGGTTGAACTTGAATCCACTCGACAAACTCGGCAGGAACATAACTGTTCCTGCCTGTTTTATTAAGATAGTCATTAATTATTTCTTGACGATCTTTCTTGCCAAATCTTTTGGGTTTAGCCATATTATGCAACTTCCTGCATAATAGCAGCTCTTTCACGAGTTCTTTCTTTCCAATCCTCATAATGTCTAAGACTTGTCTTATCATTTGCCTCAGTTTCTGGATTTTCTAAAGAAAGTTTTTGACAAGTTTCACCTTCTTCTTTAACAATTTTATCCCACAATTTAAAGTCTTCTTTTGTTAAGGCAATTCTGTATCCACCCATAGGACCACCCTTTTCAATTCGCCAATCACCCAAGCCACATAATGTACCTGCATTGGTAACTAATGATAAAATATCCTTTTGGCTAAAAGTAGGATAAATATAACGAATTGTTACTTCAGTACACCAATTAGGTAGTTTTGCACGAGTACGAATATCGGGTGTTCTATTTATATCAGAAGAACGAACAACCGACATATTCATGTAAGGTTTACCCCATACGTTAATATGTTCACCCACAACGTAGATACCACGATTGATACTAGCTTTAGTTACACCAGCAGTTTCAAGAGCCGCAGTTGCCATACCTCTTTTAATCCCTGTAGATGGGAAACTAAGATGAGCACCATTAATTCCATCTTCGTAACAACTATCAACAAACTCTTCTTCAGGATTATGTTTAATTTCCTTCTTCTCAGCGGCAGTTTTCTTTCGTGCTCCAAGAAACAAAGTCTGTTGTGCTTTCGCAGACATTGAATTGTAAATTAAAGGTGAAGTACCTAAAATTTTAACATGAGTTTCATATTGATCTAATGGTTCAATACCTAAACCACCTGCTTCTTTTTCTGTATTTTTTTTAGCAACCATGAGAGTTACCTCCTTTCGTTAAATTAAAATTTATAGTCAAAATAGAGGGGTATAACCATACACAGATATGTCTTTCCACCCCTCTGGTGGTCTTTTAAACGAGCCATTTTTTTAAAAATTTGCGTTTTTGACCAAAGATTTTAAAAACTGTACTTTCGACACAGAAAATCCCACACTATTCTCAAAAGCAGTTTTCTTACCCAAGAACTCCTCATTTTCTTCATCAGTAAAAGATATATTTACAGAATGAGGGGTTCTCATTTTTTTCCTCAACGATTGTCGCCTTGCATATTCTTTCGCAGACAAGTCAGGACTAAGTTCAATGTTATTATCTTCCATTACTTCGCCCAATCTGGCACATTGCCGTCTTGATTTTGTTGAGGTTGTGCCTGTGGTGTAACAGGTGGTGTAGAAGTAGACCCACCAATATAACCCGTTTGATTTGGAGTTAATGGTGCAATCAATCTGTTACGATCTGCATATCCATTCGTTCCTTTTTCAATACCAATCTTAATACACAACTGCATATTATTTAAATCTTCAATGCTATTAAGCTGTCTAGCTTGTTGTGCGTTTGGTGTTGTATCATCAGGATTAATGTTACGAGCACTTTCAATAATGGAACGCATAGTTCGCAAACCAATCTCTTTTGCAACAGGAACATTACGATCACTCATCTTGTCACCATCGACAAAAATTCTATGCCAAATTTTACGTCCATTATAATCACCACCCGTGATAGTAAAAACGATAGGCATCCACTTTGCCCTACCACCACCTTGTGATGCTTTGAAAAAGTTACCTCTACCAAATTCAGGAACTTCAACATTCCCACCTTCAAGTTGTAAAGTAACTCTTGCAATAGTATTTTCTGGGATAAGTTCAAACTCCCCAGATGAACCACTACTAGGTTCTATATTATTAAAATCTATAGACATTATTCACCTCCTTCATCTTTTAAACTAAAGTCTAATTTTCTTTCTTCTAATGGTTCATTGCCTGACATTTTGTTAAGCAATTTACCTAGATTAGGCTCTTCAATTAATTCAAGTTTACCTGATCTATCTTTTGCAGGATAACCCCACTCATTAAGAGTGTGACAAACAAATGCACGATAGGGTCCTGTTTCTTCAGTACCTGGCATAATAGCCATAGTAATAACTTCATCTACGATACCTGGTAATTCTCGTCCTGTCTTAGAACCTTCTATTTGAAGATCATAATTAGTACGACCATAATCATCTACTCTGCTATCAAGAATACCTACAAATATTACATTCTTATCTCGAATATGTTGTAGATGGGTAAGCCAAGACATCATTTCTCTACCCTGCATACCATACACAGCACGAGTATCTAAACGACCACTTGCAGTCTTACAATCGGGTTGTCCTTGACACCATTGGAAACAAAGACGACCAGCAACAGTAATACTGTCTATAAAAATTGTATCAAACTTTGTTAACATTTCTGTAGGATTGCCATATTCCTGACAAACTCTTTCGTAATGACTAGCAGAATATATTTGATCTTCGTTAAGTGCAGGATTTGCACCTCCAAGATAACAGGCAAAATCACGACATTCTTCCCATGTTCTAGGACGGATAACATCTATGGGCCACCCTTGAATAGCGGCATCCCCTGCCTCTAAATCCATAAACAAAGTGCTTTCTGATGGTAGTGTACGAACAAGAGTAGTTTTACCTACACCACTCGGACCACCAATAACTATTTTATGTCCTCGTTTTTCTTTGAGTCGAGTTTCAGCATCTATAATTTTAAATACCATTATTCAATCTCCTCAAAAGTTACCTTCACACCTTGAAGGCTGACTGTTCTAAATTCTTTTAATTTGTTCTGTACTTCAGGAACTGCATTAGTAAATTTAGATTCAGGAACTGTAATGCTGACTTTTGCGTAATGAGATGCTTCTTCAGGTGGGAGAGTTTCTAAATAATCTCTTAAACTATTTTGATCCCAATCCACTTTCTTACGCATTTCAATTTTAATTTTATGATTATTTTCGACTAGAGTTGCAGTACCAAAGTCTTTTCCTTCCTGCTTTAACAACTCTTTAGCAGTATCAGAATATCTGCTTTCAAGAGATTTATTAAAATCCTCTAACTCTTTTTTGGCTTGTTCGTAGTTACGAACTAAAGTTTCTTTATGAGTTGCCAAGCTCTCTGCGATAGTAGCTAATGCTGTCATAAATCCTCCTTTCTTTTTAATGATTAAAAAACCTTACCCATTAAAGATATGGGATTTATACGGAAATAGCAAGTATTTTTTTTATTTTTTTTTAGAAATTTTTATATTTATATTGTATATTGCTTTCATCAGCTTTTTTTTAATAACGAAATCAGTAGTTTGAACACCCTTGGCATCTTCAACAATTTCTTCTTTTGACCCATCTTCGTTTACTAATGTGTAAACAAAGTCAGCAATATAACGACAAATTTTTTGATCGTTAACTATAATATCATATTTAATTTGACGTTGTAAATCTTTTATTACTCCTGCCATTTGCATAGACGCAAGTTGTCCATAACGCTCAGCTTCCCATTTGGAATCAAACTTATATCCCATAAACTCTGTTTTTTTAGCGTTATACTTATTATACTTCCCATACTGTATAGGATAGTGTATACTTTTTTTAATCATATCTTAGAAAGGATACTGTATATGGCTTCAAATGAAAAGTGGAAAAGTGTAAGTGTAAACATGGATACTTATACAAAGATTAAAATAATAGCAAAAGATGAAGACAGAAAAATTGGTCAACAAATTTCTAATCTTGTCAAGAAAGAATATGAAAAAAGATACAGTAATTTAGGAATTGGCTCTACCAAACAAATTAGCTCTGCAAGCTAATTTAAACCTCTACCTCTTCCATACGTTCACATAAACGCTCTGCCCTGTTTGTCACCTGGCGATGCCACCTGGAATCACGCATCTGATTTGCACTTTCTTTCCAATTGCCATCCATAACAGCTTGGATATGCTTACGAAATTTTGAGTAACGAGGTCTGCCAAGATTAAACATCATATTTGCTATGATTTGTTTTACTTCTTCTGGTAGCTTATCCCAATCATCATAAACTTTTTTACAGTCTTGGATAACAGTTTGTATGTCCTGTTCAAAAAGTTCTGTCACTCTTTCTTCAGATACTTTTGCTCCTAAAGGCAAATCATATTCTGGTTCATCCTCCCTGCACAAATGTCCGATTCCACACGTCTTTAGGGAAAGGTGATCCAAATAGGACTCGTATTTCACGCCCTCATCAATGATGAGTTGATCTTTTAATTTCGATATGTCCATTATATGCTCCCGAATGTTGCTCTTGTTGATTGATTAGGAACTAATATAGGACTTATACCTTGTTGTGGTTGAGCTACATTTACCTGTGATAAACTCGAAGAATTGTTCGGACTTGAAATAACTGGTGCTGGAGTAAATTGTCTTTTTATTTCTTCAGTAGTTTCACCAACTTGCTCTGCAATTGCTTGTGCTCCTAATTGTCTTGTTCCAGACGTTGTTCGTGCAATCCCTGAAGTTACTCTAC
>VTLG01014497.1_pt1 | contig 50372 bp, 88 predicted proteins | sample 4694571 | NCBI WGS metagenome assembly VTLG01 (sample SAMN12604809, study PRJNA352737) | marine metagenome | biome: ENVO:00000447; feature: ENVO:00000209|ENVO:00000569|ENVO:01000036; material: ENVO:00002151; isolation source: viral sequences binned using virsorter ... | reverse complement strand
TAGGAATGCTCTCACTTGCCTTTCGGGGGTTGTTATATCTGTAAAAGAACCACCATAACCACTGCTATTTGTAAAATCTAATCCTGTAGGGTCAAATTTTCCTGTCACGTTTTCATCATTATACTCATCTATAGTATTACCTGTTTGTACAATGGAGTAAGCAAACTTACTATTTGATTCATCTATTATTGACCAGTCTATATCTACTGTCGCACTATTTCCTTCTATCTTAACCAACACATTCTCTTTTGCATTTTCTTCTGGTAAAGGCATTGGTGATACAGGTGTTCTAACATCCCAATTAAAATCTCCAAGATTTGCAATTCTATAAGCTTGGAAAACTCCAGTTGGAGATTCTTCACTTAATTTAAGAATGTATATTTCACTCATATTCTCACCCTGTTAGAAGAAGAAGATTGTAGTACGTCTAATATCATAGATCTTAATCTTTCTATATCTCCACTTGAACCTACCATGTTTTGAATGTTAATTGTAACTCCACCACCACCTGTTTGTCCACTAGGTGTTACAGATACACGTTCTGCACCTCTTTCACCGACCATCATCATAGTTGGTCTTGTTACTACACCGTCGTATCCATTTGCTGCTGTTATTCCTACCAGACTTCCTAAATATCCAACTGTATTACCTATAGATGCAAAGAAATTAACAAAGTTATTCCAATATGTTCCAAGTGTAGTCCATACACTTCCTAAAGTATCTGTTATGAAACTAACAAACTTATCATATCTTTCTTTTACCCATGTAGTTACATCTGATTTAATAATAGAAAAGAATTTTGTGAAGTCACCCCATCTCTCTTTTACCCATCCAGTTACATCACTTTTAACACCTGCAAAGAATTTTGTTATTTTTGTCCAATCTCCCATTGCTTCAGTTATACCATCAAATCCAAAAGCTAGTGGTGTACTTGGAATTAAACCTGTTAATGCATTTTTAAAGTCTGTTTCTGCAGTATCCCAATCAAAGTCTTCTAATTCTTTTGCCCATTTTGTAAATGCACCCTGTTTACCAAATAATGGATCATCATCTCTTGGTGTGAAAGTCATATTACTGAATAAATTTTCTATAGCCCAATCAGGCATTAACGAAAGCATTTTTCCTATATCATCACCCATTTTTATCATTGTTGGCATCATTCTTTGATACCAAGGTAAAATTAATTTTCTCATTAACATGATTAATACTGGTCTCATTAAAAATCCAAAGAAGTCACCTATAGGTCTTAAAATCATATTTACACCAAAAGCTAAAAGTTTTCTCATTTGTTGGAACATAGGAGATGCGTCGAATGCCATTTTTAATACTTTAAGTAATGTACCAGCTGCACCAGCACCTATAAGAATACCAGCAGCGTGTTTTTTCGCAAATTCACCCATTGCAGATAAACCTTTTCCGAGTTTACCCTGTTCACTGAAAGCTGCTTTTGCATCACCTAAGTCACTTTCTGCTGCTTCTTTCTCTTTTCCATATTTATCTTTTTCACCAGAGTCTTTTGTTTTTTCAATTAATTCTGTTAAGTTAGATATTTTATTTTCTAATTCAGTAACTGCACCTGCTGCATCATTATAACTAGATGCTAAACCCTTACTTTGATGCATTAATGTACCAAAAACTGTACCTACTGTAACACCATTTCTCAACAAACCAGTGAACATTTGTAATTGTGACTGCGCACCTTTTAATGATGCTCTAAGTTTAATATTTTCCTTTATCCTTTGATCGTCTATAGCTCTTAATTTCTCCCTATCTTCCATGGTCATATGGAAACTCTTATTTTCCTCAGATCTTGCTTTATTAGTTTTCTTTATAAAGTCATTTTGAGTCTTCATATGCTTGAGTAACTCTTTAAGGACTTTGTTTATTTCTTTAGTAACATCAAAATCATCATCTTCTCTATCATCTTCTGCACTCATAATCTTTTATATTCCTTCTAGTTTAAAAAGATTTCTTGGATGATTTCATGCTTGCAGCCTCTTTTCTCTTCTCTTCTGTATGAAATGCTATCAATTTTCGTAAATAATCTAATGGTTGCTTATCAACTGTACGTTTATCCCAACCAAATTCTACAGCGCATACGTAGTATACTACGAACTTGTTTCTGATTCTGGGAGTGAGCCTGTAAACGTCTCCACCCAGTCCCCTAAGTATTTCGCTAAAGGGAAGTCTTTCATGACCTCCTTCATGATCGTATCTACCGTTCTGGATGGTAGATTCCTTAAGGCAACTGCATCATTTACAGTGAATGGTGCCTTCTTGATAACTTTAATTAAAATTTGAAACCTGTATTTTGGTATGTCTACTTTTGGTTTATTCAAATCTCCTAAATCTATACAATTTTGTAATATTCCATCTAACTCACCGTAAGTTAAATCATCTTCATATTCTATAATTTCATTTGAGTCTTTCCAGCTTATTTCAAAACTCTTAATAGCCATGTATGTATTATTTAAAAGTAATTTATAAACCTATTGGTTAACTATTTACTACTGATATCTTTGCTCTTCTAATTTGCCAGTTAACTTCTTCAAAGACTGGTTCTACTGGTTCCAATCCACTTACAGAGTGGTCATTGTATCCTAATCCATAACCTTGTACCTTTATTGTTTTTGGACTTGATGCTCCATTTGTAAAGAATAATTCAAATTCTGCTCCACTTCCAACATCTCCACCTACTGATTCTTTATAGGCTGTACCTTTTAGTTGTTCAAATACGTGGTCAATTACATCATCACTTCTTAATGCTTGTCTAAATCTACCTGTAATATCTAAACTTCTCTTTATACCAGCAACTGATTGTTGTGAACCTATTGTGTATAATAAATCTGAGTTTTGTGTGAATGTCAAGTCTACATCTTGTAGCTCTACTAATGCATTTGCTGGTGTTCCAGTAGATCCTACTTTTAATGTACCGTGTGCAAAAGTGAAAGGTAATGAATTTTCTGTTGCATCATCTGAGAAATGACTGCTTGTGTTACTTGGTGTGTCTTCTTTTCCATATACTACATCAGCAGTACAGTCTACTGTACCTCCGATTGTGGTTGTTAATGCTAATGAGTTTGTTACACATCCTTTTAATGTTCTAACCAAATAATCATCTTCACCGTTAAAACCTATTTCAGTTGTGAATGAACTACCAACCAGTGTTTTATTTGCTGCACCTTCTGTTGCACTACCATAAATGTATGGGTTTCCAGATGAGCCAGCACCAGTTGCTGATCCATATATTGACTTAAAAATGTTATGTGATGTTGTATCTCCGAGTACAAAGTTAACTCCTAAAGTACCAGATTGTGTTCCATATGCGTAAACTGTTGGGTCTACTTGACCTAATTTACCCAAAGCCATTTTATTATGATTTATAGTAAATGAACTTACTGCAGTTCTTTGACCAAAAGAATTGGTAATAGAGCCTGCTGAGCCACCGAATGCTGATTCATAACCATAATTAACATATGCATATGCACCTGTGCGTACCATATAACTGTTGGTGCATGTTCGTATTTAAAGATTACTTATGGGTTTGTCTTTCTTATTGATATGGTCAATATATGATTGAACATATTACGCATGAACTGATTTCTTGTATATGATGAAATTACCCTTAAATCTGTATAATCTGTACCACCTCTTATCTGGTCTGTTATAATTTTTATAGCCTCCTTGACAATATCATTATGTCTCTCATCATCTTGATAAGTTCTTATATCTAGGTCTATGGTTACATCGTGCCAGTGATCTGTTCCATATAGGCTGAAATAGTTGACTTGTTCTGATTTTGGGGTTACTATAATCTGGTCTCTTCTATCATCTATGAATCCAGTAGATCTTTTCTCCCATGCCTTGTTTATCTCTGGTGTCTGACCAGCAGACCAATTATTATTAAGTAGGTCTATTACTGTAGTTGCTGCATCATATTGGAAAGAACTCAAAATTTACCACTTACATACTCCCATTTTTGTGTCCATTTAAATTTAACATTAACCCATTTTTCGTTTTTACTAAATGTACCTTTACTAGGTCTCATTTTATGTGTTATCATATGCCATTCATGATCAGTTAATTCTGCTGGTTTTCTTCCTACATACCATATTTTTCTTGCAACTCTAAAGGATATAGAATCTATTAAATCTTTTTTTTGTGTATCTGTAATTGTTTGAACTTCAGTTCCTCTCCACATATTATACTCTTGTGCCCAATTTTTTACTTTTGATTTTTCTACCCACTCTGCTATTCTATACATATCAACTCTAGTTTTAGGCATTATATAATTTCTATAATGTTCTGGTAATTTTTCTTCTGGAAATTGACCACTTTTTTTAGATATTGCAACATCTGGAGGTTCATCATATATGTTTTCTTTTGGTTTAAACATTGCTTCTAATCTATCAGCAAGTTCTAATAAACCAGATACATCATTTAACTGAACGTCATCTACACCAGTTGGTGTATTTATTTTTAATTTATTACCTTTTCTTCTTGCAGAAAAACCTCTATCTCTTAATAACCTTGCTGACTTTGTCAGAAAATACTGTTGATAATTCATTATACTACCGTGAATATTTCCCTACGGTTTTCAATACACCTTTCGATATCATCTTCCCATTTTTGTTTGGTTTCAGATGTATTAGTCATACCACCAGTAGGAAGTTCGTCCATTCTGAAACTTGTATTCATAATTTCTGTACAAGTCATTTTAATTATTGCATCTGTAATATCTAATGGGATTTCTGTATCACCAGCAAAACTTTCTCCACCGTATCTATAAGTTACTCTTACTCTGTTTTTTCTAAGTATTGAAAATATATATCCTCTAAGGAAAAGTTTACCTCTTTCATATTCAGCATCGTACCAATGAGATTGACCTAAAACATTATCCCAAACTGCACCAGCACCTGACCATACTTCTATCTTATCTCCTTGGTCTGCATCAAATTCATAGATATGTCTGTGTTTTAAAAATATTGGAGTACCCCATCCATAAGTATATAATAATGGTAAATCGTGAACTTCTCTTGTAATTTTTTTTGATCTCCAAGCATGTCCTACTCTTCTGTCAAATTCATCTTCCTTTCTATTAATTATTTTTTCAACTTGTGCTTTATTAGGAGTTGTATTAGATGTTATAGGAACCCTTAAATAGTCAGAAATATCCCCTACAGTACAATATGTTGTTGCCATGTATAGAGTAATTACTCTTCGTATTTAAATTTACTTAAATACGACTGTATATTCAGCGTTACCAGTAATATCTGCAAATATACCATCTTCAAATCTTCTATTAATTCCTACATATGTTCCTTGGTTTTCAGAAAAAATAGTGAATTCTGTTGCTCCACTTCCAGATGTACCATTTTTAAATATACATTTTGAACCAGATGAGCCTGTTTTTGTAACATATACAGAAACTATTACTCCATGAGCACCTTTAATTGTTGTATCAGCATTGAAAGATACTACATTGTGGTTATATTCTACCATATATGATATCATAACTGGGAATATATAAACATTATGCCTCGAAAAAGAAAAAAAAGTCGGCTATTTTGGACTCTAGTAGCCTATGACTAGGAATTCGAATACTTTATTTGCAATAGAAGTTGAGTTTGCTACTTCTGCAAATACAGCACCTGCTGAACCACCTACGGAGTATAGTTTGATTTTACTATTGGCTTTGTCATATTCTACTTTGTATAGTGAATCTGTAAATTCAGGTATCACTGCAACGAGTGTAGAAATTCTTCCCTCTATTGTGAGGTCAGCTGCCACTCCATTGGTTGCATAAGCGTCAGAACCACCAGCAGTGACTTTGACCTTATAAATTCGCAGTTTAGAAGTTAATGCTGCTTGCCATGAAAGTGTTTTTCTCACGTTAGCTGCTGTCCAATCGGATGTACTTATTGTAACTGCCATATAAAAGTGTAGTATCTACCTATATATAAAGATTAAAAAAAAGAAAAAAGGATGGTTTGACTAGAGTTTAATATCTCTGATCTTACCTTGAGATTTGAAGTGTCTACAGACAGTTTCACCCATAGTTCTGAATACACCTTTCTCAACAAATGCATTGTTGACAAATGGATATGCAGGGGTTCTTCTTGTTGCTTCGTAGTATTCTGTTGGAATTGCCACTTGGATTCCTATTCTTGGGTAACCATAACCCTCAGCATCGCTGGTGTCCAATGCAAATAATCTTCCGATTTCTGCTGAATCTCCAGAGTCGCTTGGTGCATCCTTTGATGGGATGAATGGTATTCCATAAATGGAGTCTACGTGAATTCCTACACCTGTTCCACGGAATGTTTGAATTCCGTTTACATCAACTTGTACTAATGCTTCACCGTATGGGTTTGGAATACGGACTGAAGGCATGTATAAGCCTTGTATTTCGGAATAGACTTCGTGCGAACCTAGGAATACGTTAGGATCTTTACCAGCAGCAATACGGATCTTTCTCAAGAAAGTACGTAATGTGTCGTCGGTAAGGACACCATTGGTACCGATGGTACCAGAAGCAGATTCTACTGTGCTGTCAAATGTTGATGAGCTATCTCTAGAAACGTTTGCATTTCCCCAAGGACTATATTCCTCAGATCCACTGCCACCTAGTGCTGTTTCTTCAGCATTAGATGAAACGATTCTGTCAAGAGACTCAAAGTCTGTGGTACCTGTGTAAGCACCAGAGCTAACATTTCCTTCAACATCTGCTAAAAGCATTCTATTTAGGAACTCTTTGTGTTGTACAGCCATATACAATCGGAGTGAACCAAGTCCTCCCCAAATGTCGTCTTTAGAGTGTGTAGCCAACCATTCCATAACTTCAGATGCACTGAAAGGCAACTGAGCAGTTTTTGGACGTACATCAATTTCTTGAAGTGTTGGTTTAATTGTCTCTGCAATAGCACCACCTTCTGCAGTACCACCTAATGTAGTATTGCCTGAGTTGGTGTTAAGAGTTGGTTTTGCTGTAATCACACGCCATCCAGATTTATCCCAAGGGTACTTAGGTAAAATTCCGAAGGCATTCGCTTCCAAATTCAGCTGTGCCCATGCATAAGCTCCAAATACGGCATTAAATGTGCCTGCAGTTGAAGTTGTGATTGGTGCGTCAGCTTTTCTTAGAAGATTACGGTTGTGTCCATAGTAGAGTGCTTCAAGCTCGTCGATTGTTTTCACTTGAACCAATTTAATATGCTCCTACTTCGTCTTCCGAAGGTGTGTAATACTTTCCAGCGAGAATGTTACGAGCTACCTGTGCCAATCCTTCTGCTCCACCTGCTCTTGCATCTTTCAAAATCATTGACTCATCTTTAAAGGATTTGTCTACAACTTCTAATGCTGCATTAGGTCGTGGGGTTTCGGTTGTGAAGGTATGTTCGGATTTCTCAATTAAATCTGTATCGTCTGATTTTTGTTGCATTTTCAATCCACCTTTGTCTGATGAAGGTTTCTTGTCTCCAGATCTATCGTCATCTAATCCAGCTTGTCTGGAGTTTGATTGATAGGTATCTGGTACAGTTACCTTTGCACCTACGTCGTCACTTGCTGCTGTTCCTTTTGGGGAAAGTGGCAAGTCAGTTGGTGTTTCCATAGCTTTCAATCTTGTATCTAAGTCACCCAAAGTATCTAATGTAGATTTTTGAGTTTCTGCGATGGATTGAACTACTTCTGTCAATGTATCAAAACCTGATTTTACAGATTCTTGGAAAGATTTTTCTACTACTTCATTGTCTGATTTTACTACTTCGTTAGAGGTAGTAACTTCTTCAATTTGTTCGTTAGAATTTTCTTCGTTGACCATGTTGTTAGTAAAACTATATATAAAGGGTATATAAAGATTTCGTTAATCCTTATTTACGGTAGTTTCTTTGTTTTGTGCACCTAATGCACTAACTAATTTCTCTTCAGGTGATGCTTGACCACCTAATTGATTATTACCATCCTCTGTTTGATAGCCTGATTTTTCAACATCATCTTCAGGTATTACAGCATCTGCAACAGTAGAAGCTACTGCTCTACCTGCGCCTGCTAATAATGCACCAACTACCTTATTTACTGATGCATCTGAAAAAGAACGTTTTATTTGTTTTTTATCACTATTTAATGGGTTACGAATACCCTCTGTTTCTGTAGTTATTAGTGAAGTTTCTTCACTACCTTGTTGATTAATATTCATTATTGCTCTCACACCACCACCTACTCCACTTGTAGCAGTTGTTTCTTTCTGTATTCCACCTTCTAATGGTGTTGGTTTTACCTTCATACCACCATCTATTTTATCATTACCACCTATTTTATCATCGGTTTTAATTGGTTTTGCTGTTTGTGTACTTTGTGATACAGTGTTTGTTGCTGTTGCTGGTGTAATATCTGCGTTTGACCAATCTTCACCTTTTTCAACATAACATCCAAAATTAGTACATTTAATAATTTCTTTACCATCACCTCTAGGAACTGATGGAACTATTGCTTTTGCTAATGGATTATGGTCTGTGATTAATGCTAATGGTACTGCTGGGTCTTTACATACTGCTACCTCATAATGTTCTAAATCTGTCAATGCATATGCTACATCTCCATCTTTCATTACTTTAGGTGTTCTATCTGCTTTGGTTGCTCCACCAAATGATAGTCCCTTATATTCACCAGATTTTATCTTTTCCCAAATATCTGTATCTAATTCATAATTTTTATGTATTTTACCAGTTAGTTTAATTGCTGGATATGTTACACCGTCATGCTCAAATGTTGTTTTCATAAAGTTGATTCCTTTACCTACAACTCTGTTAGAATGTGTATCTGTAATAGGTGCTCCTCTATCCATCCATAATGGTAGTACTTTGTATAACTCATCTACTATGGTAATTTCACCCTGTTTATCTTTCATCTCTACTGTCAAAAAACCTTCAAAGAATCTATTCTCATTAGTAGAATCTAATATTGTCATTGATTTAGTTAATAATTTTCCAACTTTTTCCATTATATATAATAAAATGTTCTTATATTTAAGTTTAAAAAAAGTGAAATGGTTGGGTTATACACCCAAAACATAGCCATTTACTCTTTCTTTGCTTTTGAAACTGCAAAGTCAGCAGCGAAACCAGTTGTTAAACCGATTAATCCTAGACCGACTAAACCTACACCTTCAGCTACAACCGTTTGTGCGATTGCTATTGCTGCGAATGTAGATATAATTAGTCCACCTGCTAGCTTTCTTGCTGAGTAAGGCTCTTCAGAGTGTAAATATCCTCTTAGGGTATTTAGACCTGCACCCACTACTGCAGCAGCTACAGTTACTAATACTGGATCTACCATATAGAATTGCGCCATCTACCATTATATAAAGTTATTTATTATCTAATACCTTTCCTACGAGGTCTTCTAGGTCAGAATCAGCCTCTTGATGAAGTCTATTAGATTGTCTGTCTAAGGCTGTAGCCAAAATAATGAGGGCTTTTCGGAGTTGTTCAACCTCTAAGCAGAGATTTTTCTGTGTAGCAGCAAGCTTCCTAAAATAAGCCAATAATGCTCCACCACTTCCGAGAACCAATGTTATCACTATCTCTGAGAATAGTAAGTCTATTATTTCGAACATATTAAATACTAGAAGAACAACTATTTAAACTTTTGAAATTGGTATTAAGAATCCATCTTCTATCATGTTTAATACTAGTTCAGGTTCTTCATGAAAAAGATTTAAAACTTTTTCAGATACATTTTCACAATCTATATTTCCACATTTATAACATATGTAAACTATTATATTATCAGATGAATAACCATACTGCACACTTCCACATATACACCTTAAATCCCCTTCTTCCATGTCTATAAATCAAAACCTTTATTAATAAAGATAACCATCAGCATGTATGGGTATTTCTGTACATGTATATGACTCTATAGATGAATACGTTAGAAGAAATGGTCGTTTAGTTTCAGATAAAAATGAAATAAATGATGCATCAATATCATTAAAAGATATATGGGTTACAAATGATGATAAACTTAGAGTAGTATTAGACTGTGAAAAGTTTTATGAACATCCAGACACATCAAGATCTATAAGTTGTTTTCAAAGAAACAATATAGAAAAATATAGAACTGGAGATGAGAAATTAGTAGAGTATGATGATGTATCATTCGACCCAAAAACTGAAAACATACAATTTTTTAAAAAAAAATTAAGAAAGGCACGAATATTTTTTAAAGTAGGAAAGTTTTGTGGTGATTTACCAAATAAAACTGTAAAAATAAACTGGGAACACAAATTTTTTAATTTAAAAGCAAATAGAATAGATTTTATCTTATTATAATATTATCTTTTATTACCTAAGTTCTTACCCATTATTATTTTCCAGTCTTTACCGTGTTTTTTTCTCATTTTTTGCCAAAATGGGTCTGCACCTAGCATACCACCTTTCTTGTTATACTCTTTTGTAACGTTTGCTATTCTTCTATGACATGTATTACAAAATCTTGCGTTAATTTGCTCTATACCAAACTTATATTTACCACAAAAGAAACATAGACCATACATTTTATGCGTAATTGTTGCTAAAAGTGGCTCTCTACCACGTTTACCAGCGCAGTCACCACAAATATCTGCAATAGTTGCTGCAGAAGCATCTCTTTTAAAACAATTTATACAAATGGCTTCTTTATAGTGGTCTACACGAGTGTATTCATCTGCTTGATGTTTATCCCACAATTTTTTTCCGTGGTCTGTACCACCATCATCTACATTTAATTTAGTTGCCAAGTTAATAGTGTGATTCTCGTATACCACGTAATGCTGTTCTAAGAGCGTTTAATATATTTCCAGATGAATATTCACTTGTATTATGTTTTCGTGTTTCTTTTTTAATTTCTTCAATAGTTCCATCAATTTGTGAAAAATCTGCAGTGTAAATTGGTGTGTTTTCTGTTTTCTTCTTAAAATCTTCAGTTCTTTTTATTTTCTCTATTGCTTTTTTTGCTGCTGCATTAACACTTGCTTGTGTTGAACGAACCTTTGTACCAGATGGTAACTTTTTTTTCTTTGCGTCATCTGTTGTAGGTATTTTTTTAGCCATTTAGAATCCGTCTTCCTCCCATCTCTTAGTATCTGATAATTCTTGTTTAACAATTTCTCTTGCTTGTCTAACTGTCATATGTGCTTTATTTCTTAATTCATCAACTGCTTTTGTTTTTGTCCAATCAAAGTCTATTGCACTTTGTAACGTTGATTTTACAATTTCAAAATTAGCTGGTGTTATACCGTCTGGGAATTTCTTTGGTTGTAAGTATGGTTGTATTTCTGCTTTTTTAGATTGTGATGTACCTTTTCCACTTGCTGGTGAACCTTGTGCTACTCCACCTTTATCAGATGGTCTTTGTTTTTTTGGTTTACCGTCAACTTCTTGTTGGTCTTCTTTTGGTGCAGCAGTTCCTCTACCACGTCCATTAGAACCAGATGTGTTTGGTTCTTCTTTACTTTCTAACATCATCATAGTTGGATTAATAATTGGGTTCTTTGATACCTTAAACTCACCAGTGTGTGTTTTTGTAACTTCGAATCCCATTGCTTGCATAGCAGCCATGTTTTGTATCTCTACACCTTGTATTTGTAAGTCTCTTAGTTTATCGTTTTCTTCTCCACCTTTCAATCTTAATTCCCAATCATCAACATCTAACATTGCAGCAAATTTCTTAAAGAATGAATTGTAAAGAATATCTTGACCCCATTTAATTGCTCTGTTTGTAATTGTAACTTGTAAACCTTCTTGTGACCATCCAGATGGAAGTTCACCGAAGTATAATGGTAATACACCAAACACTGCACCAATAATCATTCTTAATTCTCTTCTAATTTCTGTAAATTCTAATTCTTTTAATGAGCCTGTAAAGTCAATCCACTGTGCCATATTTTTACTACCTTTATCACTTTCTACTAAAAGTGGATGTATTGTGTATGGGTCTTCAATAGCTTTCTCTTCAAGTGTATCCCATGATTTTCTAAATGTTTCATAGTTACGAGATGCAATAACTAACATACCTCTAGGAGGTCTCATCTTATCAAAGTATTTACGGATATACTCATCCATATGTGATAATGACATAGCCTTAGACCATATAGAATAAATTGGACTGTATCCATATAACAGTGATGGTTTATACTTACCTGCTTTCCATATAACTTCACCCTCACCATAAACTACACGTTTTGGTTGTGGAATACCTATGGAATATACAGAGTTAACTTCTAATACTGCTTTCAATGCTTCAGCACCACATCTATCACATTTAGGAACTGTTAATCTTTTATCACGGTGTTCAAATCTTGGACATACAAAGATTTGGTTTCTTTTATCATCATAACCTATTCTACCATCAGAGTCAGCAATTAAAGCGACTTGAGGAGGGTCTATTCTGAGAAGTTCTTTTACTTCTGATGCATCATGATCAATTCTACCACTTGCGTCATCAATCTTATAATTCTTAAGTACTAAACAATATGCATTATCTGCAACTTCCAAGTCTCTCTCTAGTTGTCTTGATAAATCTTCTAATGTCTGTTCGTTACCATTAATTGGTTTTTCAAGCATATCTTCAAGTTTCTTTCTGTTTTCTGGAACTGGTCTTAACAAGTCATTACTACCACATGTATCACACTCCATTTCAGATGTAGGGTTTATTTCATGTGCTATTGCTTTCTTTGCTTCATTTCTTGGTATAGTGTTAGACTCATTATTCTGGTTTTGTTCAAATGGCTGGTCGTCTGTATGATCACCTTTTAATGGTTGGTATTGGAATTCTTTACCACAATTATTACATTTATACTTCCATTTTTCAACTACCTCAAATCCGTTCTTAAACATCTCTCTGTTTAAAGTTTCAATAGGTATTCTGAGTGCATCAATATTATCTGCTAACTCATAAATCATAATAAGAGGAAATGGAAAAATTGGTAGTTTAGCACCTGTATCGGTACTCATATAAGGTTGTGCTATAGAAGGTCTGGTTGTAGTCTCAGTATATGATTTATTACTAAACCTAGATGCAAATGCACTTAGGGTATCTCTAAATCCCATATAAAATCTTGTGTTAGGTAGTTAATAAACTTTTGTTAAGGTTTTGTCTAGTTTTTGTCACCATGTTCAGAACAATTTACTAGTCTAGAGTCCTTACATATACAACCTTTTTCCTCATGTTGATGAGGTTTATTACCATTCTTATGCTTGTGTGTTACACCAGTTTCTTCATGTGTATGAACCACTTGTTTATCTGGTATACCGTCATCTAATCCCATAGTACAAAATATATAATAGTACATATAAGTATTGTTGTATGTAGTGGTGTGAGTAAGCATACCATCTAACCACATGTTAATTCATGCGATTTAGGTATCAACTGGTAGATGGAGGACTGGTTTTACGAGCCAGCTACATAACTTTATTAGTTAACAGTATTTAAAGCTATGTATGGTAGAACTGGAACCAGATGATTATAGCCTTATTCTAAGTTGGTTCGAACGTTCTTATGGTAAGTTAGACGTAGCCGAAATACCACTTGATGCAAAACGTACCTTTTGGAAACTTACGTTCCTTGCCGAAGACAAACTTAAAGAAATTAGACTTGAAAACCCAGAAAAATAGACTTAGTTCTATGAGCCCGTAGGGCGAATTTTTGAAGTGAGGTCGTTAATCAGTAAGCCTTATATAGCAGTCATTGTTAGGGTAGGTATGGATAAGCAAGATATCAAAAGTAAGAATGACGAAGTCATCGAACTCCAAAAGCAATTACAACTAACGCTAAAAGACATGACACAAATCATGAACAATTTGTTCATTATTAAGAACAAACTGGGGAGATTGGAATGAATATATTCCTATTAGCAGCAGGTATATTCTGTATTGCAACAGGCTTTCTTCTGCCATTAGGTATTGCTTTAGTCTTAGTAGCATTATACTTTGATGTAAAACCTAGAATAATTCCAAATAAGGAAGAAAAGACTTATAAAATGGATGAATACAGTTCTAATGTAAGTAATGCCAGCGTATGAGATTCATCATTGTATATATTGCGAAAGAAATGACTTTGCAAATTTTGAAGAAGTCCTTCAACATGTAAGGAAAGAACATTCAGTTAAAGACTTAGAGGAAGGTAAAAAATGGGGGTTTATGGATGACAGTACAGAAAAAATGTGAGTGGCATTATAACTTTCAGTTTGACTGCTTCAAATTTTACTGTAAGGCATGTGGTGAGTTAGAATAATGATTAGTATGTTAGAATTAACCCAGCAAGTATTGGTAGATACACCTAAGGGTAGAGGTAGATTATACCTAGTCACCGAATATGGTAGTGAGATAGAGAAAGTTTTCACCGTCATATTGGATAATGGTGAGATATGGGAATTTACGAATAATCATATAAAGGCTACGGATAATTTTACATTTTCGAGGAAAGTGAAATGATAGGTAATAAACAACTTGAAAAGATTATATGTGTTGCGTGTACTCACACGTTTGGTGAGCACTCAAAGCGAGACCTTATAAGGTGTATTTTTAGAATTCAAGGTACTATGGTATCTAATGGTATACAAGGTGAAGACTTTGAGAAACAGGTAGTTCCAGTTAAGGAAAAAGCAATGGAGATTGAAGATCAAGAATGATATTCAATAAGCACCCCGAATTATATGCCATACTTATTCCAATAGCAGCAGTCCCTATCATGCTTTTTATTACTTTTTTGTTTATGGGTGTAGAGGTATCTGTTAAACCTGTAGATGATTGTTTTCAGTTGCCCACGGCTTCAACGAGGATTTGTTAATTATGTACGATGATGATAAGACTTGGAAACAGCATTATGATGATTGGAAACGTATTATCTTAAGGATTGATAACAGTAGTCCCCAAAATTTGTATCGTATCAAAATCATTCAGAATCTTATAAACGGTTATGAATCATCTAGTCACTAGTTGTATCTTTTTTTGCCCAGCTTGTATATATGATTTTTCTCAAAATTGAAATATTCTCCATGTGCACCTAGACCGTGTTATCCTAGTGCCCAACACTGTGGAATTGTTAGCACTATGTCATTTAACTATTACATGCATTAGTTTAGTATTACTTAACTTCAGGTCAATCAGTAACCTTTAAGTGCTATAGTATTGTAGTGTATTTAATGACTACAGCACAACACATAGTAGATGCTTTGGAAGAGTGCTTCCAGACTCATATCTCTGAATATGGGAACCAAGACATGGAAGACATGCCATACATCACTATTGAACATGACCAACCAGTTATCAGACCTACATCAAGATTTGGTAGCTTCTTTGGGGGTTCTGAAATAGAATTGATTCAATCAGTTCTAAAACGTTACTGCATTGCTAGCATGAATGTTAGAACAGACTACGAAACGAACCAACCAATCATAGGGGTATCATTCTCCTAACCTTTTCTTTTATTGTGTGATAAACTCTTTTATACCGTTAAACATCAGTAAGCCTTATTAAGCAATATGTATGACCCCTATTTTAACCCTTTATAAGAGTTCAGTTAATACACGAAAAACCAAATCCGTAAGCCTTAATAGGTAAACTCTGGTATATGAGATATGGTCGTTCAATTCAAAGAACTTGGAATCGTATTCAATGGATACGGATCAGTAAAGGATGATGTAGGCAATTATAAGACTGCAAGCCTTGAGAAACTATTCAAGAGATTTGCATCTATGATTGATGACTCAGTCAAAACCATCGTAAAAGAGAACAAAGACTTAGGTGAAATGTTTTCAAAACGTTTTATCAATCAAGTCAGATGTTACAATTATGCTGGTGCTGATTGGTCTGGACGTGCATCATACACAAACAATATGCAACGTGGTGTATTACAAGTCAATTTAGCACACATAGTTAGAATGGCTTCTGCTGGTATGCCACAAACAAGAATTAGACAAATCATACATGAAATAGTAGTTCATGAAACTGCTCACATGTATTATAGGTTCAGACCTGAATTAACCCAAGAATGGGCAAAAGCTGTATTAGCCATCGGTAAACCGATTGATGATTACAGTGTATCACACAAAGATAAATGGTCTGAGACTTTATGGTCTAATGAAATTCATTCAATCATGAGTGAATTTTTAATTGCTCGTAAAGACATGTCATATTGTACAGATGTAAAAGCATATCAAGAATACAAGAAATTGTATATTGAAATGCACTCTTAATTTTTTTGACCCTATTCATAACTCTTATTAAGGGTTAATTGTCGGACTTGGTCAAATTCTGCATTTATTTTCACTGGTATAATCAGTAACCTTTAAGTGCTAGTATGAGTATAGTATATTGAAGAGTGAATAACGTCAAGAACCATTATTGAAACACATAATGGCTGGTCAACCCAAGTCTTCGAGACACTCCGTGAAAGCCGAGAAATGGGATATACTCTTCTTTTTTTGGCATTAATTTCCTAGAACGGTATATAAGGGTTCTCATAACATGATAAAAAATAAAAAAAGAGTTTAGGCTGAGTCTACAGCTCTAATATCAGGGTTGTTTCCGTGGAGGAGTTGTAGTAACTCCTTGAATTGCTTGTCATTCTTGTCCATCATTGGCTCAAGTTGACCAGTTATGTTGCATATTTGATGCCACATATCATTAGCACTCATTTTGGAAGTATCAACCTCTATCCCCAAATTCTTAAGTCCTTCAGCCAGTTTTGGTGTAAGAACGTATGCTGGGGTGTTGTTGTCATGGAGCACACTATTTGCCCATTTTCCTTGTGGAACACTCATTGATTTATTAATCCACACTTACTACTTAAGCGTTACTGATTTAGTATGCATTGTATGGATACTATCGATAGTATGCACCGTTTTTAAGGGTATATAAGGGTTTTCACTTGATGCGTTATGATAGGGTCTGTTAGTATAGTATATAAGTGTCACTGATTTTAGGTCAAACAGTGAGTCTTATATATCAGTACGTTCTGAGTAGTATAGAAGGTTTGATGTGTGCATCGCCATCAGATAGGGTTGCTCTGATTCTGATGGGTTTACGGTGTGTGCATTGGAGGTACATTCGCTCGGTATAATAAAGCGCACCCTAGAGGTTTGTGAGACGTATTCTCCCTTCTTCATTTGACTTAGACAAACCACGGTTATTGGACGTGATCGTGGTATCTTATCTTTCTCAAGAGATAACTTTGTGTGGACTAGGCAGTTCATAATCAAGAAAGAGGCGACCCCCAGCAGTCATTGGACTGTTATACTATGGGAATGTCGCCTTTTTTTTGGCATCAATATGAATCAGAACCTTTAAGTACCCTTCGGTTTGCTGCGTATGGGGTAAAATTAGGCACGAAATATTAAGGGTATATAAGAGTTTCATCATCCGTGTCTTTATATACTCCCTATTTTGTAAGTATTTAAACTCCTTAATCAGTAACTCTTTAATAGTCAATGTGGTATATTATATATATGGCTGGAAATCGTAAGATATCACAAGCAGGTGCAATGGCTCTAGAATCATTTAGAGTGATGCATCAAGCAAATACAGCAGTAGAACGTGATCACAACGACGATTGGGTTTTAAAGCTTCATGGTAACATGATCGCAAAAATCGTTGATCATCGTGATCTGTACGTTTCAACTGCTGGCTGGAATACCCCAACCACTCGAGAACGTTTAAACGCTCTAAGTGGTGTAGGTGTTCATCAAAAGAACTTCCAACTTTATCTCAATGATAAGGCGTGGGATGGTTCATGGGTTAAGGTCTCTGACTTTAACTGATCCATTTTTTTTACGATCGGTTAGGAACTCTTATATACCCTTAACCTTTATATGCCCTTTAAAGGGTATTTAAGTCTTACTGTTTAGTGGTTTTACAACAATACCTTTATAAGCCCTTTAAACCCTTTATAAGGTTTAACCCTTTATAAGGGTGTCGGTCAGGTTCAAAAAAAAAAAAAAAATAAACGTTACTAGCGTATCAATAAACGCCAACAGTAACCCTTATATACACATGGAGCCACGTATTTGGGATAAATCCATGAAACAAATAACAACAATATATGACAATTAGTCAATCAGTAAGGTTTATTTAGTATAGTATAGTATGTATTGTTATGCAGACAATTACTGAAACACAGAAGGTCACTAGTGATAATATTGAGTCACTAATTGACAAAGAAGTTGAAGCAGAGTTGGAACTGATTGAAGAATCAGAGTATGATGACATGCTTGATGAGTGTACCCCAATAGTTCAGATTGGCACCCTCGAATACTCACCTTCTCAGGTACTCAAAGCAGTCGATGAGGTTGCTTATGAGTTGGGATTTAGTGAGTATGTGGACTCTCGTAGAGAGGACGTTGAGGATGAGGTAAGAACCGAACTAGAATCTCTGTTAGACAATGGTAATCCATTATAACTGAGTAATCCTTTTTTTTATTTTGAATGATTACGAACTCTTATATACCCTTCTTTTCTCTTTTTGGGCACTTTTTCTCTTTTCTTAGTTAAGTTAATAAATAATAATAAATAATAAGACAGATACAAGCCCACCATTACGTGCTCTCAAGTATCCCAAGTCCAGATTTATATTTTAGGCTTTAAGCCTCCTCAAATATCATCTTTGTTGTTGTCTTCCATGGTGAACATATACTCTCTAAAGGAGGAATTTATGCTCCATATAGTATTTCTCGTACTTGTATATAAGAGTCACGGATTTTGATTAATCAGTAAGTCTTTTATATGTCTCATTAATATCTAATGTATGGAAAACATAACTAAATCAAACGGATCATATTGGTCTGAAGAAGGTATGTATCAAGAAGAGTATCAGTTGATACAAAAACTTATCCCAAGTGAGGGACATGCACAAAATGATGAAGTTGACCTTGTAAGAATGGCATCAAATATATACTATGATGTGTTTAATAATGGGGGTTGTAACCTACATTTACCAAGGTTTCAGGTTTATATTGACACACTTGAACATGAACATGTTGATATGGACTTGATAAATGAATTATCAGATTCATTTGAACCTACTGATGAGAGAGATGAGGATGATGAGTTAATTTATCCAGACGAACCAGACTTTGATGAATGTTGTCAAAGAATGGATGAGATCATGGATGAATTGATGAGTAACATTGATGAGGACATACTTGAAGAGGCTCGTAAAATATGAATGATTTAACACTAGATAATATATTCAATAATGCAGATTATGAGGAATTATCAGCTATTGTCCATTCAATCATTTATCGAATAAATGAAAAATTATCGGATTCATATTATGAAGGTATAAGCGATATTAAAAAAATTCCAATTAGTGATAAAGAAATTTCAGATTTAGTTAAAGAATTGAGGATTATAAAATGACGTACATAGAAGTTAATATAACTAAGTGTGTAAAATCATATAACCCAAAAGATTCATACGCAACGTATGATGATATGATAATGAAGTTTGACACCATCAAAGACGCTAAAGAATGGCTTGATGATGAATATGGGACTTCAAAAAGACAGCCTATGTATGTTGATGATAAAGATGGAAATAGTCACAAAGTGGGTTATGTGATAGGATTCAGATCACGTTATGATGATTCACAAAAACCATGTTTAGAACAGCATTGGATTGGATTTAACAAAGTCACATATGAAAATGTGAAAATCTGACCCTTTTTTTTGTTTTGAATGGTTGAGAATCCTTATATACGTTAAAATATGTCATAAAAAAAAGTTTATGGAGGTAGTCCTAGTTCTTTGGCTACCTGATTTGCTTTTCTCAAAGCACGTTTATTTGCTTGTTTTTGAATTTCTTCAAGTTCTTGTTTAGATACTTTATTCATCTTTAACAAACAACTCTCCATTTTTGACGACTATATCTTCATGATTTCCAAATTTACCACTTAGAATCGCTCTCATGAGTATTTGTCTGAGCATTTCACTCATATCCATACCACATTTACGTGCAACTTCATCGATTTGTTTTATGCCATCAGTTAATATTTTGTCATCATCATCGAGAACTATTCTCTCGATAAGTTGATTCAATATGTCATTATCGACTTTAATCATTTCACTCATTACTTTAGATATCATATTTCAGTATATAAGATTTACTGATTTATGTTAATCAGTAAGTCTTTTATAGTAATATGTTGTTTGTATACCATGGTTAAAAAAGTAGAACACCAGCACATGGCAAAACATGATGAGTCACCAGAATGTCCAGTTGATGGATGCAGATTCGGAAGTGACTACAACAGTTTAAAGACAAACAAATATAATGAATGTCCAAACTGTCTTGAAAATGAAAATCCATGGGCTGACCAGATGTGTGTCATGTGTCAAAAACTAGCTGTTAAAAACGGATGGTATAATGTGACATGTAAACATCTAACTGGTAAACTCTACAGACTTAGAGAAGAATTGTCTAGTTTCTTGGATGTTAAACCAACTGAGTTAAGCAAGCAAGAAATAGAACATATTGAGGCAATAGTAAGTATGTTTGAAACAGACTCTGAATATCTTTATGAGATTACTCATAACGAAATGGCTAAGTCTAGAAGAGATTACAAATCTGATCCACCAGTCATTCGTGATGGTTGACCCTTTTTTTATTTGAATAAGTTAGGAACCCTTATATACCCTTTATTTACTGTTAAAAAAATAAAAAAAATAAAAAAATAAAAAAGAATGGTAGAAAGGCTCATAAAGTTTGTAAGCATAACTCCACTCTGTCTCTGTCCTCAGTATTGTTGAAGATATCTCCTCAACCCAAGGATGTGGTGCTCAGCACTCAATGCTACCGTTTCACATGCCTTTTGCCTAAACATAACAGACAGTCCTATAATACAGAGCTTAAAAGATGTATTACCAAAGGGTTGTCCCCAGAGTTTTTCACAATCAGTTAGTTCACATGCTTATTCTTTTGTGTAAATTGAATGGTACATATGAATCCGAAGATTGGTGCGTACGCGTGTGCTCAACTTACAATATACCCACGATACTGCAGTACTTAAAGCTTACTGATTTGTATAAAACAGTAAGGCTTAAATATTATTATATATTAGATATGGTATGAAAGATTTACATAGAACGGATGAATTCAAAAACATGTACATGGGTGCAATAACAGATATGGATGTTTCAATGTCAACTGAGGATATCTATAATGACTTGATTGATTTAATTGAAGAGAAATATCATGACAGACCAATAGGTGAGATTATTGACTCTATGAAATTAGTAATGTTTCAAGCAATACACATGTCAATAAAACAAAGTGTAAAAATGGATGAGTTCAAATTTAGGAGTGAGAATAAATGAAATATAAAACTGGTTTTAATATACTTATGGAATACTTTGATTTTATACCTGATGAGGAAAAAAAGGATGTTCATAAAAAATTAGAGGAGCTGGGATTATGACTGATTACATATTTGATGTAGATGGTACCCTCATGAATGTTGAGGCTCGTGCTGAGTATGCAAAAAAAGAAAAAAGAGATACTGATAGAGTTATGAATTGGGATTTATTTCTTAATGAAGGTGTAATGTATTCCTTTGATAAACCTAATTGGGATGTGTGTGATATATTTAGTGCACTACGTAACAAAGCTGGTAATAACATGATTATTACCACTGCACGTAATGAAAGACATAGAGAAGTAACTGAAGAACAGTTAAAAGATGCTGGTGTATGGGGTTTTGTTAAGATATACATGAGAAAAGATGGTGATATGAGACCTGATGATATTGTTAAATCAGAATTATTAGAAAAAATAAAAAAAGATGGATATAATCCAACAGTTGCATTTGATGACAGAGACCAAGTGGTTAATATGTGGCGTAAATTAGGTATTATATGCTATCAAGTACGTGAGGGTAAATTCTAATGAGTGTTAAAACAGAATGTAAAGAATGTTTTCATGGATGGAATCATGATGTTGAACAACCAGACGGATCTTCAATGGATGAAGAATGTTGGTTTTGCAATGGTACTGGATTTGTAGGAGATAAAGATGCAAAAATTTAAAATAAAATCAAAGTCAGACCCAGATAAAGAATACACTGTTGAGTATAATGGAGAGGACTTTGCATGTGAATGTAAAGGATTTACTTATACTGGTCATTGTTGGCATATTGAATCTATACAAGAGAATGAAGTTGTGTGGGGTCTTAAATGACTAATTCATATTATAAACAAGTACAGGCTGAGTCTTTTGCTATGCATGATACTGTCCCTTCTGACTGGGATGTGTGTGATGTTGCTGATAAAAAAGAAGGTATTCATAGATTTAAAATACCATTTAAATGTGTTGAAGCATGGTCTTCAAGAGCTGGTATTAAAAGACAATTTATCTTAGATACTGTATGTGAACTTTGTGGTCATCCAATAAAAAATCTATTTTACATAAAGTGTGAAAAAAAAGAGATATGTATGTGTGTAGGCTCAGAGTGTGTAAACTCTTTTAAAGGAGCAGAGTTCTCAAAGAAATTCCTTAAAGAATATGAAGAGTATGAAGCTAGAAAAGCTATGGTTGAATGGCTTGAAACAGCATTAGAAGATGAGGGATGGGCTGGTCACTGTACTAGAACTAGTTATGGATACACATGGTATAATGATGCATCAACACGAAAATTCCGTGTGAGACTTCAAAGATGGAAGAGAGACGGTATTGATGGTGGTGAACATGTATGGAATGAACCAGTAAAACATAGATTGATTATGAACGCTTTTAAGAAAGCTAAAGAACTTGGTCTAAAATATCCTTCAATATATGACGACTTAATATCAAAGAAGGTAAAAAAGAAATGACCGTTGCTATAAGAAGTTGGTGTAAACACTGTAAAAAAATGACTATTAAGTCAGACGTGAATGCATTACAAAGAGTATGCTATGGGTGTGGAAAATGAGTGAAGAACCTGATGTTGATAATTGGGATGAATATGCCATGAGTGGTATTGAAGACCCAGCAATGGAAGAGGTTGCTCAGAAATATGAAAAGATTGAACGTATAGATAGAATAAAATGTACAAGTTGTGTAAATGCAAAGTGTGATAAACATTGCAGATGCATGTGTCATATTGAAGTCTACGAACGTTAAAAAAATACACTAAGAACCTTTATATACCCTTAGATAATAAAATAAAAAAAAATAAAAATAAAAATAAGGTAGGCGTGCCTGTTTTTCAATCAGCCTTAAGCCAATTCTAAAAACGCCTTGTTCTTGTGTCCTTCACAATTTTTTCTCGTTTATCAGACTGTAACCCTTGTTATTTTTTCTTAGGAATACTTAACCCACTTGAGAACTAGTGGTTTCTCTGTTAAGCGTTACCCTTTGGTGTTTATTCACCCACATTGGGTTCCTTATTTCTATAGTCCAAGTTCTTGTAATCGTTCTTGTACAGATTCTCTATTACCCTCTTCTATATCTTCCATATGGTCAATAAGAATTTGATATGCTTCTCTAAACTTATCAAGTTCTACATACTTTTCAACCTTTTCTGGATATGCCTCACATACTTGTTCTACTAAGTAGTCTGGGTCATCTGCTAGAACATCCCAAGCTTGGTCATGGTCAATTTCCATATATTATAATTATTCTAGATGAATATAAAGCTTACTGATTAGTTTAAAACAGTAAGGCTTAAGTACTGCTAAAAAAAATATAATATTAATGAGTGAAATAAAATACGTAGAAACTGCAGTTGAGGAAAAAACAACCAACGCAACTCAACGTGTTGATGAGATAGACTTTAGTGTTTATTCACCAGAGAATATCGACGACATGGGTGAGTATATTGAACTACATGGTGAACGTAAAAGACTTGAAAGAGTCATTGAAAGAGCAGATAAACCATATTTAATCTATGGTGCAAAAGGACTTGGTAAAACAAATCTTGTTCATTCCATTTGTAAAGATAAGGGATATGCATTAGTAGAGTTTAATTGTGGTGTAGGCACTACAAAAAGTGACTTTCAAGGCAGACTTCAAGTAGATGACATGGGTTCATATTTCCAAAGAGGGTTATTACCAATAGCATTTGAGGTTGCAAATCATTTCAAACACGCTGTTTTATACCTAGATGAAATAGGTGCAACAGAGTATGAATTGCAAAAATGGTTAAACAGACCACTCGATGCACGTAACAGTTGTTTTGCTGGTGGAAAATTATACAGACTTAATGAAGGCTGTAAACTTTCTATTGTTGCAACAACCAACCCTATTGAATACGCTGGTGTAAATAACTTAACTGAGGATCTTAAGTCAAGGTTCATAGGTTCTAATTGGGATTATCCATCAAGTAATGAGTTAACTAAAATCATTAACTGGGATAAAGTACCAGACTTTTTACGTGATGCATTAGTTACTTTTGCTCAAGACACATACAGTCTTAGAACAAAAAACGATGTTGATTACACATTATCCCCTAGGGATATGAATCAATTCACAAGTGTTTTTCGTGATATCATGGAAGATACTAATGATGATAGTGAAGAAAGTCTAGAAGTTGCTTTTAAAGAAGCATTCTTGATAAAGTATACAGACCCAACAGAACGTGAACTTATAAAATCTAGAGCTGAAGAGACATTGGGGGTGTCATTCAGCTCTTAACTCCTTTTTTATGGTGATTATTATGGTTAGATGTAAAATTTGTAAAAAAACTAGAAACCACGGAGGTGCTAAGGGTAAATGCTGGACAAAACATCAACTTTGTTCATTATGTGCTGTTATTGCATACCCAGAAGAATATGAAAAGAATTTTATATTTGCTACTTTTGCAAAAAATAAAAAATATAAAAGTCGACAAATAGGAAAAAAATATAAGGTAACAAGTGCTAATAGAGGTATGTATAATGGCTCGTAATAGAGAATTATTATCTGATAAAGACTTTTTTGCTAAGACAAAACATATAGTAGAACATGTAAGAAACTGTAAAATAGACCTTGTTTATTGGCGTGATGAAAACTGGGTACAAGATGTTAATCTAAATAATTCAGGTTCATCACATGGTAAACATTTCAGAGTTAATATAGCAACACCAGCAATCAAAGGTATTGAAAAATTTACTGCATTAAATCATGAGTTGGGTCATGTATTAATGCGCTCACCTATGACTGAAGCAAAAGAACTTATAAATAAATGGTTAGAAAATGATCCAAGAGGAACAATTCTTAATGATAAAGAACTTGATAAAAAATATAATATATATTGGAATGCATTTAACGTTCTAGAAGATCAGAGAATAGAATCATTAATGGGGAGATTGTGGTTAGCTAATATAAAAAGGTTTAAAACAGCAAGAAAAAAATTAGGTAAACTACATAAGAAAGTAAATAATAATCCAATTAATATATTATTAATGATAAGATTCTTAAGACCTGAATTAGTTAAAAAAACAGATCATTTTGAAGAGTTAAGAACTGCATTAGAATCTGTTGAAAACACTGGTAAATATGGTGCACTTCTTCAGTTAAGGAAACTTAAGCCTATACTTGATGAGTATTTTGATACAAAAAATAGAAAAAAGAAATTTATAGAGAGTAAAATAAAAGGTGATGATAACCTAAGTAAAAATCAAAGAGAAGAACTTAATGAAGAGTTACAAGAATGTAAAGAAGCTGAAATGCCAAAAGAAACTAGCACGCCTAAGTTTTCAGACCAAAAAATTGATGATCCAGAAGAATGGGATGATATGATGGGTAAATTATCAGATGATGATTTAACTGAGGATGAACTTGATGATATGGAGGGTGAAATGGAAGATGCTGGTACTGAAGAATTAACAGATATTAAAGAATCTATGTCTGATGGATCATCAGTTGATTTAACACCATCATATGTATTAAGAGTTGGAAGAACTGGTGTAAATACTAATTTACCAAATAAAAAAATATCCAAACAATTAAAGTCAGTATTTAGAAGAATATCTGAGATACATAAACCAAAGATTGGTTATGATGGTGATGATATTGATACTGAAGTTTACATTGAAAATAAAGCTAGAGGATCAGACTTAACAAAATGTTTCATAGATAAGAAACTTGAACAGGGTGCATCAATATTAATCAGTATTGATGGAAGTGGTTCAATGAGACATGCTGGTAAAATTGATGAAGTTAGAGAACTTGTTACTACATTGTTTGACTCAGTAGAAGATTATTCTAATGTAGATTTAAAAGCAAATATTTGGTCAAGTAACTACAAAGGTGATGTTGGGATTACAGATATTAATAATAAAGAAGACTGTAAGTATATTGTTACAGAAAATGATGGTAGATGTAGTTTTACCCCTACCCATTTAGCATTAGATTACTCTTCAAAACAGATTAGTAGAATGAAAGGTAGAAAGAAAATACTAATTCTAATAACAGATGGTAACCCAGAATACTCTAACAACCAATACAAATTAAAAAGAAATATTTTATCTGTAATGTGTAAAAAAGCATTTCTTAAAGCAAAAAGATCAACTGAAAACATAATGATATTACATGTTACTGGTAGTGGTTGTAATTCAACTGTTAAAGATAAACGATGTTACTATTACCCTAGTTTATGTAATGGTTGTTACACTAAAGACTATCTAAGTGAATGTTTTGGTAAAAGACATGTAACAAGTGTACCAAGTATGAAACATGCATCTGATAAAGTTGTACACCAATTCAGAGAGATAGTATCAAAAGTGCTTTCTATGTAATCAGTAAGGCTTTTATATGAGTTTATTGAATAAAAATTAATGAGAGAAGTATTAAGTGCTTTATCCGTAGTTGTGATGATAAGCATGGTATTTGGTGTTGCACACGCTGAAACTTATGATATCAACATAACACAAGATGGATTTGCTTTATCACACTTTGAAATAACAAGTGGTGATACTGTAAGATTCATTAATGCTGATATGAGGGACTATGGTAGTGTTCAAGAACTTGAACCACATTGTGTAAGTGATCCATTTGCACAACCATACACTGAAGAAAGTTGTTGGATTATTGATGGTAGCACACCGAGCATATCATATACATTGACTTCAAGTCAGATGTTTTATGATAGGTTTTTTGATGTTGCTCCAATTACTATCGCTATAGAGAATAGTGAAGTCACTACTTCTGATAGTGATATAGATAGCGCACCAACTTATACAGGTACAGTAGATGAATTGACTTTACAGTCAGATTTGGCAGGTGTAACTGCTCAATTAACTGATGCATTGTCAAATATTGGTACCCTTCAAAGTCAGATAGAAACCAAGAACTTGGAAATACAGACACTACAAAACCAAGTAGTTGATGTAAGTCCATATGAAACACAGATATCAACACTCACTGCAGAACGTGACCAATGGAAACAGACTGCAGAAAATTGGTATGCTGTTGCTATGGAACAAGTCCAAGTTATGATTAACGTCTTAGGACTTTAATCGATCTCTTTTTTTATCAAACCATAAGAACCTTTATATACCGTTACTAATCAGTAAGGCTTTTATACAAGCATGATATAAGAAAATATGGAAAAAATATTAACTCTAGAACAAAGAAATAAAAAAATGAAAGACATTATAAATAGCGAAATGTCTACAAGGATGAAGATGGAATTTAATAGAGAAAAAACTATTAAAGAAATTATGAAACTTGAAGATGAGTTATTTATGCCAAAACATGTACCAAAAGGTACGGAAGAAGACCCAGATAACCCAGAATATAGAGAGTTTTCTCAAGAGGAAAAAGATAATTGTGCGTGTCAAAACTGTAAATATCCTTTAGAGTGGTGGCAACGTATGAAGAAAAACATTGATGAAAAGTCTAAGAACTATGGTGAGTTGGAATATACAGAATCCGATTTAAGGCTTCGAAAATATCTCCAAGAACTACAAGATATGACGGTGAATCCAGTATGAGTATGACAGATAGAGAAAAGTTTATCTACCATGCTGCTACCCTTTTTACTTTACAATTAATGCAGAAACATAGAAGTAATTTATCACAAGAAGGAATGACAGATTTACTTAATTTAATTAAAAAAAACAGATGTAGAAAAATGAAAAAAGAGGACTTTACAGGTGTTTTAGATGATATAGAAGAAGAGATTTTATTATCTGCAATAGTGTATGATATGAAGGAAGGAAGATATTTAAAATGACAATGTGTCATATTTGTTTAGCAGAGGGTGAATGCACTAAGATAGAAAGACTAGACGTGTGTAAAAAATGTCTGGATAGTGTAAAAAAAATAGAGGAAAGTAATGTGTAATAACGTTTGTGAGAGATTTCAAAAAATATATTATGGTAATTCATACTACTGTCAAAAATGTGCAAAGTTCATAAATGAAAAATATTTAAAAAAAGAAAAAGGCATGGGTAGAAGAAGATGTTCTTGCTGTAACGGATTAGTTAGAAATAAACCAAAAAAGTTTGTTATTGACACACCATTTAAAATAAAAAGAAGTCTATAAAGCGTCTGCAGCCCACGCCATCATGAAAATTAATTTTTCTTCTTGATCCTCATCTAATTCCTCTGATAGGTTTAATTTGGAAAGACAAAAATGAATAACCTCATGTGTCATCGTACTGTATAAGTCAGATAAAGTCTCATGATTGGTCAAATATATTAGACAACGGTTAGTTTCGTCGTAATATATACCTCTATTTTCACCGTAGACCCTAAAATCGACGGTGCATCTATCATTAGTCATGCCTAAATAAAGTAAATATTATATAGTAATTAAACTTTATCTATTTATGGTTAAGTATATAAGTGGGTTTTTAGACTGGTATGAGAGACATATAACTGAAAGTATGCTAGTCACGGCTATAATCCTATATTTACAGATACCCCACACAATAACTGCAGCAGAGTGCTTTTTTGGTGACCATGATCATACTCTAATATTTGGTAAAAACATAATATTGGACTTTTTACTATATGGTATAGATTTACTTGAAATGATACCAATCATAGGCGTGACTTTGGCACTTGTTAGTAAACTCAGACACAAAGTTTAATAAACAAGAGAGTATTTAAAGGTTATGGCTAAAGATGAAAAAACCCCAAGATGGGATGTTGTTAACACACTTTATGATGTTTTAGATGAGGGTATAAACAAACTCTATACTGATAAATCTATAACATATGCTGAAATTGAATTTGCTATGATAATGATGAATGAAAAGTTATTACAACAAAAAATACACCTCATGCATTCTTACTTACATAATGAAAATGAAGAGACAACAAATAGTAAAGAAGATAATGTAGAACCAAAACCAGAACCTAGAGATTTCTATAAATAATTAGCCCACTTTAACGCATCAACAACTTCTTTTATTGAATTATCATTAAGTTTCTCTTTAAACAAATCAGGGCAGTCATGAAACCATAAATCAACAACTATATTCCCACTCCATTCTAACATCTTTTGTTGTACTAAGTCTCTTTGTGATTTTAATATACCAGTGTGGTCTTTACCTTGAACTCTAATGCAAAGAGGCTGAAAACCGTTATATACTACTATATCAACAGATTCTTTCTGCTGTCTCTCAGATAAACCGTCTTCATAAAATTCATGACTTAAAAGGGTTTTGAAAGGAACCTGCGTAGCTATATAATAATGGCTATTGTCTAGCAGGTCTCTTAATATTTCTACAGTTGTTTTTTCTCCTTTTCCTATTATTTCCATATTCTCTCACTTTTACTTCCCATGTTTTTCCACTACCTTTTACATTAATGGATAACACTATTAAGTTCTTTTTATCGTATATAAAGTCTTTGATTGGTTTTTCTGCAGCCCACGCATTTGTTTTTATCTGTATAAATATTGCATTACCGTCTTTGTCAAAACATATTCCATCGAAAAGATTCCACAAATCTAATGCCCTATACCACTCACCTTGTGTATAAACTAAGTCATGTCTTCTACCATGTGCTTTTAACCATATATCATCATAACCTTTACTCAGTAAGTAATTAACGGCTTTTCTATTGGAAAATCGCATTCTTTGTCTAGGATTCAATGAAAAGACCCACCCTTTTTAATGCATCTACAGTTCTTACAACCTCTGGATAGTCTTTAACCTTCACTTTAAAGTATACATACTCTTGACTTCTATCTCTTACTTTGGTACCAATATACATACATGAATTACTACAGTACTTAGATGCACCTTTTCTTTTACCCACTTCTAATATGGACTTATGACATATTATACATTTTTTAAGGTGTGGGTTTTTATCTCTTAGATATTTTTCTCTGAAATAACCATTACTTTTTCTATAATCACGTCTACACCTTTCACCACAAAACTTCACTTGAGACTGCATTTTTTTAAAAGCAAGTGATTTCTCACACCAAAGACAAAATTTTTCTGGAGGATCGTATTTATGATTATTCCCCATCTGGGTCTCCAAACATAGAATACATCTCAAAATCCCTAGATGTGTTCATGACTGGTTTTTTCTTCTTTGTTTTTTTATCCATCATTCTTCCTTATTATCTACACCTTTAGCATTAAGTATGTATTCTGCATCTGCTTGTGGATGTTCTGGAGAATCTACCATTCTAGCAACACGTTTTTTACCTGACTTCTTAAAGTATATTCTATAAGTAGCTGCATGACCTACAACATTACCACCTATTGGTTTTACAGGGTCACCAAACATAACTGATGGGTCAGTTTGTACTTGATTAGTGTATACAACTGTAGTTCTAAAATAATATGATATGTTCTTAATATGAGTCATTAATCTTGCAATTTGATTTTGTCTGTCTGCTAGTGTACCTCTTCCAAGATATTCTTCTCTAAATTGTCCTATAGCACCATCTATTACAACTAATCTTGGTCGTTTCTCTTCCATTATTTTAGATAATGCGTTAACAGTTCCAAGTAATTGTTCAGTGTTTGGTGTGTAATAATATTTGATACGACTCAATGCTTTTTCCATATCTTCTCTAGTTTCAACCATCTCCCTAGCTTTCATAATTTCAAGTATTCGTGTTGGTCTAAAAGTATCTTCACAATCAACCCAAACTACATTTTCACCTTCTGATATTGCTTGGGCTGTTAATGTATTACAAAACTGTGTTTTACCTGAGCCAAATTCTCCATATACTTCATAAGTACATTCTGGTTTAACCCCACCACCAAATAATTCATCTATTGCCTTAACTTTAGTTTCTAGTACAGGCTGATGTTCATGATATTCCATTAAATCGATAACATCCATATCAGATTTACGAATGAGATTATTATCCTCAAGTATTTTCATTGCACCAAAAACCCAAGCATCTGCTTTTGATTTAGTGACACCAGTTATTTCTGATATTTCTCTACCACCTCTAATACATATATCTATTAAAGATGTTACACCAAACTCTGTAAGTTTTTTTGCAGTAACTGCACCCACGCCCTCAAGTTGAGTTATATTTAGATTAACTTCTGGAGTTGTTTCAATATTAGGTTCTTCTAACTCAGACACATTAGTAGATTGTTCTTCTACTATATTAGTCTTTTCATCAGGTTTTTTTGTACGTACCATCTGCCATCAATTTTATTGTGTTTGTGTTTTCCCACCTATGAAATAGTTTTGTTGCTTCAAGATTTGAAATACCCTCAGCCTCAAGCATTCTCATAAACTCTGTAAGTTTAACTTTACCTTCTTTATCCTCACAATCAGCCCATATCTTATGATATTTTTGTTCTTTTGTCATTTTACCAGTGGTAAATAACTGAGACTGTAAGCCTTTAGATGTTATATCTATTCCAAAGTTTTCATACATGTTAACCAATAATATTCTAACTGCTTCTATGTCATCTATTTCAACCTCTTTTTTAAACTGAAGTTTTGCGTGAGCCATACTAAGTCTAATCAAAGCCTCTAACTGTCTAATGCCAATATTAAATTGTTCATTAGATGTTTGTCTCAATTTTTCATAGATTTTAATTATCTCTTCTCTAACTTCTTTTGTTAATACTGGTTGACATTTTTTTGCAATATTAATAAAGCCTGTAAGTTGTTTTGTATCAAATCTACACTCATTGTTTACTTCAGTGTTTGTAAAACCATCTAAAATATGTCTTGCTTTTTGAGCATCTTCTGTAACATTAACTTTATCTTTAATCAACCAAATTAAATCGAATCTTGAAAGTAGTGGACTTGGAATATTTATGTTATCCATTAATGTAAGATTGTCATCATAGTTTCCAAATTTTGGATTGGCTGCAGCAAGTATGCTTGTTTTAGCGTCAAGTGTCATATTAACTCCAGCTTTTGCTATTGACACCGTCTGTTGTTCCATTGCTTCATGCATAGAACTTCTGTCATCTTTATTCATTTTATCAAACTCATCTATATATGCATGACCACCATTACATAATGGTAATACACCAGCCTGAGCTACCATCCTACCATCTCCTAATTTAACCATACCTATAGTAAGACCAGCACTAGTAGTTCCTTTACCAGATGTGTAAATACTCTTTTGTGTTACTTCTTTACCATATTTTAACAGTTCAGATTTTGCCATTGATGGATCACCAACTAACAGAATGTTAATATCTGCACGCTTCTTTGACTCTACACCCCCTACTAATTGGAGTAAACATGACAGTTTAATATTGTTATATCCATAAATATGTGGTGCATAACTGTTTACAAGCTTGTCAATAAACTCACCTTCTTTAATATCTTCTTTGATTTTTACAAGTTCTTCATCTGATGGTAATATCTCATCAACATCATCAACATCTGAAAGTGAAAGTATATCTATAAACACATCATGTTCATCCTTCTTTTGGTCTATATCAGATCTAAAAATACCTACAAGTCTTTTCTTTTGTCCTACAAAAGATGTTCCAACTTGGTCACCAACCACTTTACCATAAAACATTATAGGTGAATTTTTCTTGGCAAATTCTAATGGTTGCTGTAATAATATAGTCTGTATATCATCTGTTGATATAGAAGATTTTTGAATCTCCATTTTTGATCTCTTACATGAAACGTTCATACATAACATACTTGGTAAAACTCTGTCAAAACCTGCAACTGCTTCTTCAGAAGCGTAACAATTTGGACATATCACTGTAGCCTTTTTTATGTATGTTTTTGGTGCATCGGTTCCTATTACTACAGCAGTAAATACTACAGTCTGTCCCTCTTTCTTAGAATTAATTGTTGACATATCAATGTCATCATCTGATATTAGTTTGATTTGTAAACTCTTAAATACTACTGTTGTATCTATTCCTACCAACTTTTGACCTTTCACCATCAAAGCAGCACGCTTCACTGCGTCTTTAAAATTCTCTTGATTTTCAAGATATAAATCTAACCAAGGATCTTTAGAAATATTTATGGATAAAGTATCACTTGGTCTCAATGAATCTATAATATCAGTCCAATTACCTGTAAAAAAATGCTCAGTAATTGTATCTACTAATGCAGACTCTGTCATTAACATCTTCTTTCACCCTCTTTCTGAATTAAATTACCCAACTGGTTATGTCTGTTTTGCAGTCTAATAAAGTCTTCTGGTGACATTTTTCTAACCTTCTCTTCCCAATTTATAATAGGTGCAAAAAACACTGGTAAAGATGCGTTAACACTCTTATCAGCAAAGTCTAATATATTTGAGTTGTTTGTATGTGTGTTGATATACTCTTCAACCATTACTGCTATCCATGTACTCATAGATATATGAGATGGTTTCTTTTTTGCTGCTAACTCGAAAACTTTTTTTGCTGATTGACTTACTGATATTGTAACTGTTGTTCTATCAAATTTCATAATGATACTAGGATATACTTCTATATAACGCTTACTGATTCTTAGCTAGGAGTTAGTTAAGTTAAGTTAATTAACTTACTTAAGTCTTCTAGTTTTGTAGTGGTAATCCTTCTAGTTTAGTATATAAAGTAACATCTTCAGGCATTTCTAATGCTGGTTCAACATGTCTTTTCTCAAATTCATTTATAAATCCTTGAACCTTTTGTGCCTCTATGAACGTCTTCATTTCTTCTCCTTTAGAATTTTTCCACATAATTTGTATGAACATAAAGGAAGTTAAAACCGTAACGTATTTAACTTTTGTTGATTATAAAAGGGTATATAAGAGTTTATATCTAATTTCAAAAATTTAGATTCTAGTATATATTGGTGTTGAACCACATCTACAAGTAACTCTCTTGAGTATTGACTGACCTGTCAAAGCAGAAGTAGCCTCACGTATTCTTCTTGGGTCTATATTTCCAAGTGAACCCTGTAATTCTCTTGCTGTACAGCCAGCGTCACCAGACGCATCTACAGTTTTCAAGACAGCGTTCTTTATCTTTTCATACATAGGTAACTCTCTATCTTCTTCTTCTTTAGTAGGGTCTGCTACTACCTGTTTATTACGTCTTATTTGTCTTCTAACCATGTAAGTTCACTTTATCTTCCCATGCATTAAGTTCTAGAGTCTGAGTACCAATACCAGTTGCTACAATCCCATTCTTTCTATCCATATAACCATCATATTCATTGGTTAGTGTATTCTGGAATGTACCAGCGTTTATTAAATAAATTGGTCTAGCGAATGATTTACCAGTCTCCCAGTCAAAGTCATAAACTAATTCCTCTTTAGACATTTTTTGATGTAAATGACCACAAATATAGATATCAGCATTCCAGTTTTTCTTCATTTCTCTAAACATATTTTCTGGAGTACCACCACCACTACCATGCATTAATGCGATAGACCATTCTGCCAAAGGTTTGTCCTTCTTAAATGATTTTCTATTCTCAAATATTCTGATTCCAACATGTGCTCTTGCACCTAAAAAGTCAACATTGTTTGGTGCACAAAACCTATTTTCTATGTATGGTCTAGTTATACCTTTAACATTATACTCATGATTTCCATGTTCAAGACCCCACACTTTTTCATTAATACAGTTTGGATATGAACCTTCTTTCATTTTCTCTTGAATATTAAATAACGGCTGTGATGCTTTTTGCCATCCCATAGTTTGATTATCAATATCATGTTCTGCAACACTGTCTGGATTAAATCTTTTATCATAGATATTTATAGCATCTATTTGGTCACCTAAAAACAATGTAAATCTGTTTTTGTTTTTTGCTATTCTATCTACAGCTTGTGCATATCTGAAAGTATCAAAGCCTCTATGACCCCAATGAATATCAGATAATACTTCTAAGAATATTGAATCTGTTTTTTTCAGACCAAAATCTGATAGTATAATTGAAATTACTTTACTAAACATCGCTAATTGTTGTACGAATTACATATATTTAAGCATTACTGATTTACAGCTTGTTGCTGACTTTGTGCCAAATATGCAGCGTTTCGTTCCTCCTTTATTTTTTTGTAATAAGCTTTACGTCTCATATCATTTTGATAACCGTCTGGTAAATGGTGTATACATGGATCAGAATAAATAAAGTCACCACACAGCACACATTTATTATGTAGATTTTCAAGTGCTCTTTTTTGTTTACCCAGATAAATAGGATCATCCCATTTGTATTTTACTTTACCATCAACAAGTTTTTTAGTATACTCTTTAAGTGGTCTCCATTTACCAGTCCTTTCATGGTAATCTTTATCCCACTTAACCATCAATATCACCTAATGCATCTTTCAAAAACTTAACGTTAATAAATAATGTTGTTCTATTTATGTTTGCAGCGTCTGCTATGTCTTGAGCAGTAATAATATTTCCATTAATATCTCTAGGATATTTTATACCTTTCATTTTTCAGGGAATACCTCCTCTATACATTTATCACATTCTAACCATACTGAATCCATAGGCATTAGTTTTTTACATCGAGCACATATTGGAAATTTATGCTCATCTATTCTAGTCATACTCTTTTAATATTCCTACCGTTTGTTATATCACTTATATCTACACCCACATACCTTATCTTTCTCCATCTAGATATTGGATATGTTATGGTTCTAATATTACCCTCTGTCACCCTATCATGTACTTCAGATGAAAAGAATTTTCTATTATCACCAGCTCTACCATGAAAATCATTATGTCTCATCTTTACTATCTTGTTAGGATAATATACCATGAGTATCATGTGAGCTAATTCGTGTATAATTACACTCATATTTTGTAGCATTACTAAATTGTTACCACTATTAGTAATGTAACATATTAAATCACCATTACCTGTGACACCATGAGGTATGCTAAAGTCTAACTCTTCAGCCCTAGGATCTGAGCTGTAAAAACTTGTATCATATTCTGATGTTGCTTTTATTTCAATTTTCCATCTATCTTGTTTCTGTAGTTTTTCATAATCTTTATAATAATAATGTTCATAGATATAATTATAAATCATTTTTTGATATAACTTTTTATCAATCTCTGTTAGATTTTCTGATATTATAATTTGCATTAATCAAACACTCCATCACTACAATCAACGACTGCTCCACATTTTGGGCAAATTTGATGACAGACTGTCATCTTATCCATAACTTCATCACATCTATCACACTTCATTTTCTTTCTCCATGTCTTCAACTATTGGTTCTAATAGTCTAACACAATTTTCAACAGTAGAACGTCTGACACCAGCAGCATCAGCTAGTTTCTGCATTGAAATACCCATGTTACCATATTTACGAGTCATAATCATCATAAAAAAAAGGAATAGAGTAGGTTATTACTCCTTTACAGTTTCTAATGCCAACATTTTGTTACCACTAGGTTCTGCAATTCTCTCAACAACATGGGCATCAAGACCATCTGATGCATCTAATGCAACACATTTCTCAATCTGTTCAGACCACCAGCCATCTGGTTTAGCCTGCCCAATAATTGTCTTAGCATAAGTATGACGTAACCCCTCAGTAGTTTTAATTTCTACCAAGTCTGCATCAAACTTTCGGTTATGCTTTATTTTAAATCCTTGAATTGTAATATCATCCCCAGCTTTTAAGGCTGTTGAATCTTCACGCTCTTCTGGATCTAGCACTTTAGAGATATTCATTATTATACATTAGAAGTACTATTATTTAAGCCTTACTGATTACTCTTGATTGCCTTTAGCTACAACTACACCAGCAAGATGAACTAATTGATTTAAGACTGTCTGTCTAATCATACCAAACCTATCACTATTAACATCTTCTTGTGGATATACTTCTTTTGTTAACTCATGAGCCTGTTTAAAATATTGTTTCCATAATCCACCAATTATTTTAGTGTCTTCTGAGATTTGTACTTCTGGTACTTTAGTGATAATTATATTAGCTGGATTTCCGAATGCTTTTTGTGTACCACCTAGATTACCACCTTGCTCTGAGAAACATTCAAGATTACTACATATTGCTTTTGGAGTTTTTTGATAGTAGATATCATCATCTACTTTCCACTCTTCACCACATGTTCTGCAGCCACCATCAAACTTTGCTTTTATTTTTGTTCCCATGTAAGATATATCAAAATGCTTATATATAAGCCTTACTGATTGTCAGTATGGATGTTTTAAAAATAGTATCTATAGTATTGTTAGTATGTTCATTATCCACACTATCATTAGTAACAGCATTTGGACAGTTTCCAGTTGAAGGTGATAAGTATGAGAATTTGGGAATTAGACATGATATTAGACCAAACGTTTGTCTGTTTGAACCAAATCCTACACATGTTGATTGGGAATATTGGAAAGATGTAGAACTTGAATCATGGAAAGCAGTACTTGAATGGCAGATACAGATGACTGATTTTCTACCTGATGGAGACTGGTCTATGAATTTACATTCAACGGTTCCTTATCATGAACATTGGAATAAAACACCAGATGATTACAGACACTGTACAATATTTTTAACATTTGAACCATGGAGTGAAGGAAGAGAAGACATGGCTTTAGGTTTAACTGGTATAGACTTTGCAGATAGCAGACATAAGTTTACATACATAGTTGTTTTCTTACATGCAGAGGAACGTAATAATATTGTAATAGATTTAGGAAGTATGCAAGAAAATAATGATGGAAAATATGAATTTATTTTTGATAAAAAACAATTACCACTAAACACTATCCATAATATAGTTCTACATGAACTAGGACATGGATTAGGATTGGGTCATTATTGGGCAGATCAAGGAGATGATTATAAAAGATCAGCATTGATACCATCACTTACCCCATTTGATGAAAATATTAACTTTGAAGTTACAATAGCAGATAAGTTCCAACTAGCTAGATTATATGGAATGGATGGGTTTCAAAAACCACAACCAGTATGGATACCAGATCATTGTGTGTTCGAACATGGGTTAAAAGTAGTCGGTTGTTACTAAGGAAAACCTTATATATTATAGTTTATATGAGATAGTATGGCAAGACGTAAAATAGGTAACTCACATACGACCATAAGTATAAGATGGGAAGACAAAGAAAAGTTTAGAAAGTTTGCTAAGTTTGTTAAAAAAACAAAAACTGGTGACTTGTATGAAAGTGATTCAGTATTATTTGCTAGATTCCTTGAATTTTATATCAATGGTAATCAACAAACAGGTCTTGAATCTCATTCAACATACCCTAAAAAACCTACTTCTCAAGAACAAAACCAGCAAAGTTAAAATCTCTGCTCACCCATTTTAATTTTATTTTTCCATTCATTCTTTTTAAACATTTGGTATATAAGGGTTTTAATGACTCTGTAGTAACTCTCCAATCCCCATTTATCTGATTGACTACTAACTTACTATCACTATGAAGAAAGACTTCTTTATTTGGATATCTATTCTCAATATATCTTAAAGCATATTCTAACGCCAAGTATTCCAACTCATTATTAGTGAGACCTTCACCTCTATTTTTAACTATTGTAAAGTCATCACTCTTATCAACTAAGCAGATTCTAGAACCTCTAGTTCCACCGTCGATGTATATTTTTATCACTGATCTTCTTGTTTCTTTCTTTCGGTATATATTTTTCTACAAGAGGGACTACAATATATTCTTTGTCTCCCCTTATACCTCCAAGGAAGAACAGCATTACATTCTATACAATAATGTGTGTCATCTTTTCGCATATAAGTGTTTCTATGTTATAATATATAAGGGTTTCTAATCGTTTCTATCTGATTCTTGTTTACCTTCATCGTCATCTTGTTTTGAAGGTCTAATTGCTTCCTTCTCACCGATTGGGTATTTTTTGTCTATTTCTGAGTATGCTTCATTGATTAGTTCTATTGCTTTGTGAACTATTTCATCTTCTGATTTTTGTTTACTACCAAAACTTTGTCCTTTTGGTGCTGAATAGTCTGGGTCTGTTACTTTGTCTCCACCTCGTTTATATTCTTCTGGTGAAATGTTTTCTCCTTCAGCAGTTGAATGCTGTGTGTTAGATGTGTCAGTTTTATCTTGTGGTTTTTTACTTAATTTACTTGTATCAATACCTGCGCCTGCTGAACCACTATTATCTTCACCATAATTTCCTTGTCTTCCTACAGATGTTGCTTTCAATAATTTACATTTGATAATTACTAAGTCTAATTCTGCTTTGCTTTTTGGTAAGCTTGTTGAAGGTGTTCCACTTGGTGTACCTCCAGCTTCTGGTTTATGAAAACCTCTTTGTGCTGCTGCCCTTCTATTTGGATTTCTTATACCTGAATCATGTGATGCTCCTTCACCTCTTGGTAAACCTGCTCCAGCATCTCTTACTTTACCTTCTGAGGTCATTGCTGCATCATTTATACTTCCTTGTGTTGGTGACTTTGATGGCTTTTTTCTAGCAGCTTCTGCATCTTTTCTTGGTTTTACATCTGTTTGTTCTCTACTATCAGAAGTTCTACCATATGATGATACTTCATTTTCATCTCTGTCATCAGTTCTTCTTCCAGCAACTGCTGATGGTGTACTTGCTGATGTAGGTGCAACTGCATCTGGTTTATCTTTTAAATCATCATAACCTTGACCCTGTCCTACTTTTTTATCTTCCTTACGGACATATTTAAGTCCCCAAGTATTCAAATTAATTTCTGGTTCACCGACGGTCATTGTTTTTTATCCCTCTCTTGATTTGATGCTCTACCTTTTACTTGATTATTTTGTTGGGCTGTGTCGTTTTTATTACCACCCTCTCCAGTTCCTTGTTTATCCATTTTGACAGGTCTATCACTACCATCTATATTAATATTTACTTTAGATAGTTTCTGACCAACTGATGGTTTCTTATCTTCGTACTTAAATTGTTCTTCTCTTTTACCACTATGTGAGAATCCCTCATAATCTTTTGGTGCATCGAATGATGTGTTAGTGTTCACACCAGATGTTGGGTTTCTTGCTGCGTTACCATGTACTGAGTTCTCTACGTTTGATTTTAATTCTAATAATTTATCTTCTATTGATTTTTCTTTTGGTTCTGATTCTTTCAAAACTTGTTCTTGTCTTTGTGCTAACCATTGTTCCCATGCTTTTAATGCTGAGACACCTGCTAATACCTCTTTACCTTTTTTGTCTTGTGAATTTCTACCACGTTGTTTTTCTTGTCTTGTTTCTACTGCATCTGGTTTATTTTCATTATGTAAATCTTGTGCTGCTGCACTTGAACCGTGACCTGATCTTTCCCATTCTAACTTTTCTTTTCTATTACCAACCTCTTGATTTCTAACATTTGAATCACCGTGTTGGTTATGTCTTTCTAATTTTGCAGACTCTTCTGATGTTACACCTCTATGTCCACCATGTTCATCTGCTATACCACCTTTTGGCATTGTTGCTACTGTATCTTTATGGTGTTGTTCACCTTGTTTATGATCTGGTGCTTGGTTTGGGTCTTCAGATAGAGTACTACCTTCACCTAATTTTCTATTGGTACCAGTATCACCTTTAGTTGTTTCTGTTTTACCATCAAATATTCTTGTAACTGTGTTCATATCATCATCATCTTTATGTGATGCTTCAATACCATTATTTTTTCTAAGTACTTCTTTGATATCTCTTGGTAATTCATCCCAAGATTTCATTAAGTATCTTGGTGATGGTGCATGAGCTTTCTGTAACATATCATATCTTTCTATGTCTGTACATTTATCCCATTCTTTATTGACCATTATATCTTTGACAAAGAATGTATCATTAATGTGAATATCATCATAATTTTGGGTTGATTCTTTAAATATTGTGACATACTCGTTGTTCATTTTAACAACTATACCACGGTCTTCAACACCATTTATATAAAAATGTATATCGTCTCCTACTTTGGTGTTCTTAATCTTATTACTGTTCATTTTCCTTATCTTCTTTTTTGTTTTCCTCTATATAAGTTTTAGTTTCAACTGGTTTGTTGATGCTTTTATCGTCACCAGTAGCATGTTGACCTTCTAATCCAACACCTCCAGACTGTTGTCCTACTACTGTAGCACCTGTTTTACGTCTTTCTAGCCATGATTTCCATAAATCATTAGGCGTGGAAGCGTCTTTATATTCTGGTTTCTTCTTTATTTCTTCTAATTCCCCATCAGATACGTCTTCAATATCATCTGGTTTTTCTTGAGTCATATTATATCTTAGAGTAATATTATATAAAGTTAACCGAATAATGCCTTCTTTATTCCCTCACCAACAGGTAAAACATGCCATTCAGCACCACTTGACACTGCTCTACATGCTAAAACTAGACTGTCTGGGTAGTCATCATGTTCTTCTGATTTAATTTTCATAATACCAGCCTCAGTATATTCTCTTGTTAGATATGATAACTGGTATACCAATTTATCAACCTTCTTTATAGATATCCTATGGTTTTCAAATAATAATCTTAAGTTCTTATACATGGATGCTTTCTCTTGTAATGAGAATACAACACCTCTTGCTGGTATACCCTGCTCTCTAGCAAGATCTATGAGACCACCACCTAATCCAGTTTCGTCTATGTATACAGTTTCTATTCTATAATCACGTACATAATTGTTAATTCTACCACACACATCAACTACATTAGATTGTGACTCTGCTATAACCTCTTCTACAAACACATGATCGTCTTTATCAACACAAACTATTGTGTATACAGTTTCATCTCTACCACTTCTAGCAACATCAACTCCCATATAATAAGTAGGTTGACCATTAGGCTTCTTATCATTAACTGCATCTCTAAGCAGTGAGTTTGGTATAAGTGCATTACCTATATCTAAGAACTCACCTTCAACTTCTTGAACATACTCCTCTTTGGTTAGTCTTTTAATCTCTTCAATGAATGTTGGGTCTTCTTGAATTAATGGGTTATCTGTTGACTTTACATGAAATTCAGTCCACAATCCATCTGATTTTTTTAACTTACTATTCTGACACGCTTCATAAAAATAACCAGACTTGCTAAAAGGTGTTGATGTTAACCACACTCTCGCTTGAGTAGCCATACCAGAAGGCAAAAATGCTTTAAGTATATTAGTCTTAATGAAAGAACATTCGTCGGCTATAATACAGTGAGGTGAATAACCCCTAAGTGTGGTACCATGCTCACCAGTAGCCCTTGTAATTATTTTTGACATACCAGTGTTATCTAGAAAGTTAACCCATAGTTCTGTTTGTGTGTTTCTTACAACATACCCTTTAAGAAATTCATTATTCATTATTAGACTTCTAATCCTATCATACATGATACCAGCCTGATTTTGTGTAGGTGCTGCAATAACTATAGTGCATTCATGTTTAACAGTTTTTAACATAAGTGGTGCAAAGAATGCAAAGTGTATTGCTTTTACTGCAGTAGACATGGTTTTACCTACCTGTCTTCCAGAACGATATACTATGAATCTATCTTGGCAGTCCACATACTTTTTATTATAATCGAAAACATCATGTCCAAGAAATATCTCACTAAACTTACTAGGTGTAGCAGCACATTCTGCTATCTGTTGAAGTAGGTTTTGCCTCTCTTCTAAAACTTCTGCATCTGGTCTAGCCATTATTTATATTTCCTACCCTCATATTCTTCTTCAGGTATCCATACCCATTTACCCTGAGCATCTGGTCTATATTTTGACTTTTTTTTCTCATGAAGAATAAGTCTTAAAATCTGCATTTTATTAGCCATAGTATATATTAATCTTGTTTTTTCACTTGATTTTTTTGGCATTGTTTTTATCTTCCTATCTAACTCTTCTATTTCTTTGGTCAATTCATTTTCATCAGGCAGTTCCCACTCTGGTTCATTCCATATGCCTTTTATTAAGTCCCCTAATCCCATCTACCATCACCTTTAGGTTTTCTAGACTTTCTCCATTTAGGTATGTAATATCCTATTGTGATACCACCAGCAAAATATGCTAAACATATGAGAGTAAAACCCAAATCACCTAACATCAGTCACCACTCTTTTGTGCTTTTATTTGTCTGAATATAGATGATATATCTCCAGTCTTATCATCAATGGTTTTTTGTTCTGTTACAACCACTTTAGTGTTAAGATCATTAATTGATTTTACTACTGCTAATAATGTATTTATTTCAGACTTTGTGTTTCTGTCTGGTATATTACCATCCATTTTTGCCTGAGTTAATGCCATCAAAACATTTTCAAAAGATATTTTTGCTATCATATCAAGCATTGATTTTACATCTTCTGGGTTTCTAGTGTCTAGTTGATTTATAATTTTAATGTAATCATCTCTGATAGAACAAACAGCACCAGCTTCATATTTTGGACATTTTCCATTTCCACCTGTGTCGACTGATCTATAAACACATTGGTCACAATATGCTGGTATGTTAGCATCTTTAAAATGTTTTGTAGAATTATACGGTGATATTAATTTTCTCTTATCAGCAGACACTATATTTTTTCCATCTATAGATTTAATTTTAAATAGGTCATCAGCCATTATATAACAATTAACTTTATCTACTTAATAAAGTTATCTGAATATGAGTTTAAATACTTACATATAGGCATGTAGTATAACGCTATTGGTAGTTTCAACAGTGTATAATAATGTCTTTCTTGAACACCATGCCAATTTATACCTATTTTTTCCATGTTATCTTTATACATATCACAATAATATTTTAACGCTGGTTCTGACAGTTTACCATCTTTTCTAAAATCCATTTTAATTATGGAGTTATTATGCCACACCTCAAATTTTTTTGCCATCGCTGCAGATATCCAAAGACTGGTATCAACACTATCAAAACAATTTTTCGTTAGATATTTTCCTTTACCCATACCATGATACTTTAGATTAGTTGGTAATCTTTTTATAGAATCCTCGGTATCAAATCTACCACGCATTTTTCCTATACATATGTGATTAGATTTACCACCCAAAAGACTTAGGTGTTTTACATAATCTTCTTCTAAAACTGGAAGTGTGTTCAACCCCATACTTTCTTCTTCTTTGAATATATTATATGTATGACTCATATTATTATCTACATAATACTGAGTTGCATATGTGTAGTGTTCCTTTTCCCTCTTTAGAAAATCATAATATTTTTCTCGGTTTGTTCTAGAATTTGTTGATATGAATATATTATCAAAACAATCTGAAAACGTTGATATATCATGAGAGTATTTGAAGGATATAAAAACGTTCTTAACACCACATTTTTGTAATGCATCTCTTGTAGCTTTATTATTTGTGTGAAAATATATTTTCAAAACTTTACACCACATGCTTTACATGTAGAATAGCCTTTAGAATGTCCATCGTTTTTACCCCAAGTCCAATTATAGCCTTGAGCCTTTTTACATTTTGGACATGGTTGTATAGGATAATTACCTGATCCCCAATCTCCCAACTTACTCACCTACTATTTTATGACATAAACACTCGCACCTGAGTGGAGAATTTTTTTGTATTTTCTTACAGTCTACATGGTTATGAGTTATACATTGAGGTGAAACATATCTTATCTCATTTTTCATCTAAACTCACCCTATTATCAGTAAAACATTTTGTTGCGTATGGACACATACCGTCACATAGAAAACACTTTGTTCTTTCTGGGAGAGTTCTATCTATAAGAGACTCTTTTATCTCTCTAGCTTTTCTAACCATATCCTCAAGAGTTCCCTCTATTGGTTGTAGTTTAAATGATATTACTGCTGGTTTGTCCCTAGAGTCTTTCTCTATTCTATTTGATACGTATACTACACATCCATAGTCTGCATCTATATCATAGCATTTTTTAAGTAATACTCTATATCTATTAATTTGGTCTTTATGTGAATCACTTGCTGAAGATCTAGCCTTACTGAAATAATCTATACTACCAGTTGTTTTCTTATCACATATTACCCATTTATCACCCACCTTTATTAGGTCATCTATACTTCCATAAATAATATCTAACTGTCTTGGGTCATCTGATGGTATTTTTTTTGCTTCTTCATACGTGAGTGCTTCATCTCTCACATAATCATATGCTAAGAACTTTTCATGATGTTCTGGTTCAGCCATCATAGAATTTGAGTGAACGATCTGACCAAACCATAATGATTTTACATCTTCAGTACTTACACCAGTACTTGGTTCAGTTTTTTTATAGATAACATTTCTCATACATGGTTTAATAATATCTGAGACATGAATATGTCCTAATCTTTCAGTACCTAAAGCATCTACTTGTGCTCGTCTCCAGTGAAAATATATTTCGTCGTTAATATCGCCTAACTTAATCATAAGATATGTTAATCATACCTATATATAAGCCTTACTGATTAGTAACTACCTATATTTGTACAATCGCAACCTTCTACATTACAAACTGTGTTCCCCTCATGGTCTTTTTGTGGGTGTTCACATTCTGAGCATGTTCCACTTGCTACTATTTTTATATCTGTCATTCTAATAACTCTCCTCTATTACAAAGTTAAAAGTTTTTGTTTGTTCTGATATTTCACCACTACTATCTTTTAACTCTACTTCACCTGACCAATTTCCAGCATTTGCTATAACTGTATTGGCTGTTGTTAATGTATAACTAATAATTCCACTACCTCTAGTGACAAAAGTAATAGCACCGTCTATAATAAGTGTTCCATTAGGCTTCCATACTTTCCATTTACCTGAATTATATGTTACAGTATTTGACAGGTTTTTTGCTGCACCAGCATCATCAGTTATAGTCAACTGTAATGTAGGTCTACTACCTGATTTTACTCTAAATTCTGTTGCTCTTCCTATCATATTCATGCTACTCATTATGAACCACCTTTAATCCGTTTGTCACGTTTATAAGTTTTAACATTCTTATCCCTATCATTTATCTCTACAGATTTGTCCTTATCATGGGTTTTCTCTGTCTCACTTCTATCATATATATCTTGACTCTTATCTCTGTCATGAATCTTTAATGTCTTTGTGATTCTTACTGCACCATCTTGTAATAGTTTTGCTATTGGTTCTGATACACTGACACCTTCAGTAATTATTCTTAATAAGGTTCTTATCTTTTGTCTGAATGTTTGGATTGATATTGATTCTATGATAACATATACTTTACCCATTGCTTCAAGGTCAGTACTAATTATACTTATCGTCTCATTAATCTTTGGCATAATATGTTTAAAGTTCTTAATCACTTCAGGTATTGATATGGATTCATTAATGATTCTGAATATTGCTCTTAATCTTCCAACTGTTTCTGATACTTGTATCGTGTTGTTAATAACTCTGAACAAACCTCTTACTGGTATAACCACCTCAGCATAGTTGATTGATTCTGATACCCTTCTTAATATTACTCTTATTCTTATTCTTGTTTCTGAAATACTTACACTCTCATTCAACACTCTCTTTAATACTCTTAACTTTTCTCTGAATGTCTGAACTGATACAGATTCATTAATTAATCTAGTTAACACTCTTAACCTATCTATTGTCTCTGGTATTGAAATACTATTGTTTATTATTCTGAATATACCTCTCAATTTTATGATAGATTCACTGATGTTTAATGAGTTGTTAATAATTCTCAACATTCCTCTAACTCTTAATCTTGTTTCAGATACACTGACAGATTCTGCAATACGTCTTAACATTGCACTTAGATGTATTTGTGTTTCTACAGTTTGAATTGATTCTGTAAATGCTCTAGTCCAACTCATTCTTAATGTCTCATTGTATTGTATTGTTTCTGCAATGATTCTCTTTAATGCTCTGAGTTTTTCTCTGAATGTTTGAATTGAAACAGACTCATTGATTAATCTAGTTAATCCTCTTAATCGTATGATTGTTTCAACATGTTGTACTGTGTTGTTAATAACTCTAGTCAACACTCTTAATCTTACTAATCCTTCTGATACACTTAATGAATTATTGATGATTCTAAATATACCTCTTAACCTTATGATAGATTCTGATGTTTGAACAGTGTTTGTAATAACTCTGGTTATATTTCTTAGATATTTTACAGTTTCACTATAGTTGATAGATTCAGATATTACTTTAAACATTGATCTTAAGAATACTTTTCCTTCTGAGATGTTTTGAGTCTCTGCTTGGTGTTTTACTAATACCATTAGTTTGACATACTCTTTACCTTGTTGGAATACCGATGATTGGAATAAGGCTTGGAATATTCTAGCACCACCAACATTAAGTATTTCATTAACACGCTTGATTCTTCCACGTATCGTCTTTGTTGTAGTTGCGATTTGTAGTGTTTCACCAATTAATCTGATTAATATTCTACCTCTCGTTCTAAAGGTTTGAACAGATATACTCTCTGCAACTAATCTTCTTAATGCTCTTCTTTGTACAAGACCTGTGGCTATACTTAGTGATTCACTAACCAATCTCACCATCTCTCTTGCTCTTAATCTAAAGGTTTGAACTGAAACTGATTCTGCAACTAGTTTTCTCAATGTTTGTAATCTTACAAATCCAGTTGCAATTTCCAATGATTCTGTTACTAATCTAATTAATCCTCTTGAACGTAGTCTAAATGTTTGTACAGATATAGATTCACCTAAGTGTCTAATTAACTCTCTTGCAAAGTTCTTTGCTTCTGTAACCTGTATAGTCTCTGCAAATATTCTACTAACTGCTTTTCTAAATCCTTCTGATACACTTACACTTTCAGTGTAAATCTTACCAAGTCCTCTAACCATTGCAATTTCATATCCTTGTTGGAACACACTTCCTTGGAAACCGTTTGTTTGGAACACACCCAATCTTGTTCTTGCAACATTGACTGTTTCACTTATTATTCTTAATAATACTCTTGGAGGTACTCTGAATGTCTGAATTGAAACAGACTCGTTAACTCTTCTAAGTAATGTACGTGTCCATCTGAACGCATCTAATACACTTACACTTTCAGTGACAACCCTTCCTATACCTCTAAGTCTTAGTATTGTTTCTGATGCACTAACACTCTCATTAATTATTCTTCTAATAGCACGTAACTTCTCTCTGAATGTCTGAATAGATATTGATTCTGCAACATGACGAATTAAAACCCTTAAATATACCTTGTTCTCTGATACGCTTATTGACTCACCAAATATTCTACTAACTGCTCTTCTGAGTGTTTCAGTTGATTGAACTGTATTATTAATTACTCTAAACAATCCTCTTAGTCTTGTGATATTTTCTGATACGCTTACACTCTCAGAATAGAATCTGATAAATCCACTAGCTGTGTATGATGAAGTTGTTAGTTGTATTGTATTATTAATTACTCTACCTAAACCTCTAATCTTGTTAACCTGTTCTGCATAGTTTATTGTTTCAGATATTACTCTCTTTAATCCTCTTAGTTTTTCTCTGAATGTTTGGATTGAGACAGATTCGTTTTGAACTTTTAACATAGTCATAAGCCTTATTAAAGGTTCTGCTACACTTTCTGACTCTGTAACCAATCTTAATATAGAACGCAATTTTACTAATGATTCTGATGTTTGAATTGTTTCTGCAATTACTCTCTTTAAAGTCATCAAGGTTATTTTTCCTTCTACCACTCTTTGTGTTTCGTTTACCAGTCTTATTCTTCCCATTAATTTCACATACTCTGAACCTTGCTGGAATACGTTTGATTGGAATATAGATTGGTATATTCTCTTTTTTGTTACTTGAACTGTTTCATTAACACGTTTAATTCTACCACGTAATGTATTACTTGCAGTTGATATTGATACTGATTCAGTTACACTCTTTGCTATTGCTCTTAACCTTTGTCTAAATGTTTGAATTGATATAGACTCTGTAATCAATCTAGTTAATGCTCTAGCTGGTGTAACAGCAGTTGAAATATTGATTGTATTATTAATTATCTTACCTAATCCCATAGCTCTATTCTTTGCTTCTGATAAAGAGATAGACTCATTAATCTTCTTTACTCTTCCTAGTACCTTGGTGACTTCTGATGATGCACTACCAAATACATTCTGTTGGAATACATTTGACTGTGCAAAAGATAGTCCAACTGTAACCATCTCTGATATTTTTCTAACAATACCTCTTGATTTAATATGAGTAGATACAACACTAACTGTATTAGATACTATTTTTCTTAATCCTCTTAACTTAATTGGTGATTCTGATACACTCTCTGTTTCTGCTAAATGTCTAATGATTGCTCTATACCTAAGCATACTTTCAGCGTTGTTTAATGACTCATTAAATGCCTTGATTAAACCACGTTTCTTTACTTCTGTATCTGCAATAGATGAGGACTCTACAACATGATAAACTAATGCTCTAAGTTTTACTCTAAATGTTTGTATAGATACTGATTCGTTTGCAAGTCTAATTAATTCTCTAGTTCTTACATGTGTATCTGCTACTGATAATGATTCATTGATTACTTTCTTTACAGTTGTAGGTACATCATATACATTATTTTGAAATACATTCTTTTGAAATACTACTGAACCCCATGCTTTTTGAAAAACATTGTTTTGAAATACATTGTCTATTTGAAAGACTTGACCTACTTTAGCCAAGTTATGTCACTATACTATCTCTGTCCACGTACTCGTAGTTGCGTTCCAAATATAGTGTTTACCTGTATCAGTTTCTTCGAGAATAAATCCATTCACGATAGTTGGGTGTGTTGTATCACTTGCTCCGTCACTTCCCCAAACAATAAGTTCACTTCCTTCAGAGTATGAACCTGATCCACCATTATTTGCTTTTATTGTTGTAATTTGTGCTGAAGTGTTTGACCATTTACCAACCATCTCTTTACGTTCTGGAGCATTACCAGCTCCACTTGCACTTTCTAATCCTTCTGATATGAATAATTTTTCTTTACTTGCTTCATTTGTTATATTAACATCTGCAAAAATATCACCTGTGACTGTACCTGTTATATTATCTGTGTTTGCTTGACTTATATTTGTTGAAT